>JACCEA011870527.1_pt1 | contig 10832 bp, 12 predicted proteins | sample 7449851 | NCBI WGS metagenome assembly JACCEA01 (sample SAMN15323453, study PRJNA562643) | freshwater metagenome | isolation source: river surface water | place: USA:Blue River Watershed | collected 2017-08-18 | reverse complement strand
TCATGGAATTTAAAATACTTCTCGTATTTTTTTACAAAATCCTTTATCATTGCTTGATCTGGCTCGGAAAGAGAAAGGTCAGACATGAAATCATCAAATTCTTTAAGAAACTGCATTTAGAAACACTTTATTTTATTACTGATATATATTCAATAACTTAAAACATATTCGAAATGAATACAGAAGAAAGAGATTTCCAAATTGAGGACAATGTAGATTTTTCAGAAATCGGAGACAATTCAGACGATCTTACACCAGAGGTAACAGATTTTGATAACGATGGTCCAGAAGGAGCTGAAGATCCCGAGGATTCTTCTGATGGAACTGAACTTTCCAACGCAGAAGAGACTTCTGATATCTCAGATGTACAAAACCACTACGAAACAGATCCGCAAAAAGAAACCCCATCATCCAACAATAGGGTGATGAGGTATGAAGATTTTGTTAAAAATCTTTAAATTAGTCAGCAGATCTTCCAAGATCTCTACGAATCAAAGCTCTTACATAGTGTGAAATCGACACTGGCGGTTCACCTGAAGTAAGGGCTTTTTTTGAGATTTTCTTGGAAAGCTCCTCTAGATCCTCTGATGATAATAACACCTGGATCTTTTCTGTTTTATCTTCTCCCTTTGGCATAATTCAAATTTTATTTTCTTATATATCCGATCCTTATTGGTAGGATTCCATAAATTCTATTCCGCCGTAGGGATCCCCTTTGGCTTGCATTGGTTCATATTCACCTGGTCTTTCAGTAATAACAAATGCCTTGTGCGGATTTACCATAACCCCCAATCTTTTCATTAAGGGTCTGTTTGCTAGGAATGGTGTACTCTTTGAAACTCTGTCTGTAGGGGCAACTTTTACCTTTGGTATTTTAACTCCATTAAACAATAGATCGATTTCGATGACAGGTCTTTCTTCGGTGTCTCTTCCAACTTCAGTTTTTGTATAACCCACTATCTCATTTTCAAATTCGGAATCACCAATCTTCCAAAATAATTTACCTTCTTGCTCAGCAACCTCGTCAGCGTGAATAGATGAAGCTGTTGATCCGTTTCCTGTGTCGAATTTTGCTACCATCTTTCCAACCGAAGGTATTTCCAATGTTTCCAAGTATCCAACCTCAAGTTTACTATACGACCAATTGTTTTTATTAACAACGTAGTCGATAACATCGCCAACTATCGGTTTTCCAATTGCTTGTGAAATTCCTTCAGTTCCTGGAGAGGAATTGACCTCTAGAATATAAGGTTTACCTGTTTTTGAGTCTATCATTATATCTACCCCACACCAATGACAAGCTACTGCATTAGCTGCATCGCAGGCTATTCTTTGTATTTCATCATCAATTTCATAAGAAGAAACCTCACCACCTAAACTATAATTAGTTCTAAAGTCTTTTTCTACCGCCTCCCTTTTCATAGACCCAAGGATAACACAATTATCAGAGGTTGGATTGAGAGGATCAAATTTCTTTAATATAACTTGTACTCTAATGTCGAAGTTTGAATCTATTTTTTCCTGGAGTAGGATTTCCCCCTCAGGATTGAGCTTATTTATTGTTTGAAAAACAGACTTCAACGAAGCGTAAGAATCAACAATGGATACTCCAATTCCTTGGGTACCTGATAACAGCTTCATTACTACCGGAAATTTTCCGCCTATTTTTTCCAATGCCTTATCTAACCCCTCTTCTCCGTTGACAAGCGCATACTTTGGAACAGGGAGTCCAACTTCTTCAAGAACCCTCGAAGTTAAAAACTTGCTTTCACAAACTTCTATGGATTCTAAAGAATTCACACAAAAATACCTTGCCGCTTCAAGATCTCTCATTATTTGTTTGGTGTGGGAGTTTTCTATGACTCCTCTTCTTGGGATGATTGCTGTCGTTTCAGGCTTGATTAAAATCTCTTTAATGTCTTCCCCGTCAATGAATGACAAAGTATGCCCGTTGTAGATCTTTTCTAAAGATGCAGTAGTTACATCAACAACATTACAAACAATACCTCTTTTCTCACACTCCTCGACAAAGGATTTTGATGTTTTGCTTGGTTTGGAGTTGCCACTCAAAATGACAATGTCTATCTCTTCCGTTGATTTTGCTTCATTTAAAAAAGATAAAAAATTTAGCGCTGGTGTTAGCTTCTTCATTGAGGCTTTTTATTTATCGTATATATCCAGATATGATTACTTGAATTCTTTCCTAGCTCTAGCTAAAGCACTTCCTACAACTTGATGCATATCATAATACTTATACTCTGCGAGTCTTCCACCAAAAATATACTTGGTTGAAATGGCTTCTGCGAGCTTCTTATATTTAGAATAAACCTCTTTATTTTTATCGTCCGAAATTGGATAGAATTTTTCCATTCCTGGTTTCCAATCAGCAGGATATTCTTTCGTAATAACCGTTTTCTTTACGTCTACATGATCGAAATGTTTGTGTTCACAGATTCTAGTCCATGGGACGTTAAACTCCGTATAGTTCACTACAGCGTTTCCTTGGAAATCTTCAACATCTAAAGTTTCCGTTTCAAATTTCAAGCTTCTATATTCCAGCACTCCCTGACTAAACTCAAAAAATTCATCTATTGGGCCAGTAAAAACTATTTTATTTGAAATGCTTTCCCAATATTCACGTTCTTTTAGGAAGTCGACACCTAGCCTTATCTCAATGCCTTCCTGCATTTTCTCAAACATTGATGTATAACCACCAATAGGAATTCCTTGATATTTGTCGAAGAAATAATTGTCGTCATAGTTTAGCCTTATTGGAAGTCTTTTAATTATAAAAGATGGCAATTCTTTTGGGTCCCTTCCCCATTGTTTAGTAGTATATCCTTTAACAAATAACTCATATAACTCGGGGCCAACCTGACTTAAAATCCATTCCTCCAAATTTTTGGGATTTTCGATCCGATACTTTACTGATTCCAATTTTTCAGCAGCTTCGTGTGGTGTTGAAACACCATATACCTGGTGGAGGGTAAGAAGATTTATAGGAAAGGAGAAAATCCTCTCCCCGAACTTTACCTTTGGTCTGTAAACGAAATTGTTGAAGGTAGCAAATCTGTTCACATAATCCCAGATGCCTTTGTCGGAGGTGTGAAATGTGTGAGGTCCGTATTTGTGTACGTTTATACCCTCAACGTTCTCAGTATAACAATTTCCGCCTACATGGGATCTTCTTTCTAATATAATGCATTTCTTTCCAGCTTCCGTCATTTGCTGTGCAAAAACGCTACCAAATAAGCCAGAGCCAACTATGACATAATCATATTCCATAACTAAATCTTTTCTTTTATCCAAGACAGAACCTGATCAAATTCTTCACCTGGCTTAAATCCATGGTAAAAAAGTACAGAACCAAAATCTTTGCATGTTTGGTAAATGCTTGGATCTGTATTTGTTTCGTGAAAGTCTTTGTAAATCTCTATTCTTCCTTGCTCGTTATTTTCAACTTCAAAAAAAGAGTCAAAAGCCAACGTGTTAAAAAATACTAAATCAAAATATCTTTTCGCACCTCTTTTCCATAATGTTACATTGTAAGCAGTTTCTTCTCTGAAGGGGAAAAATTCCTTCCTTCTTTTTTGGAGATATGGATTTAACAAGATTGATTTCCATTCTTCCAGAAAGTCGAGACAATTGGTATTGTAAGAAATCATACTAGCCCAAAGGTATCGACATGATTTTTCAGTCACACCAAAATATTCCATCAACTTGGTTTCGTCGTATCTAGTTACGACGTCTCCATATGCTTCCCAAGTCCAAACATTCTCTTGAGGTCCAGACGAGGCTATTGGGTAATCCAAATCTTTATTCTGAAGCTTCGAAATATCAAATCTCCTACTTAGAATAATATCGGCATCCATGTACAACATGTGATCCCCATATTTCAGTGAATCGATTAGAATTTCCGGCTTATAAAAGGTAAGGTCCGGTCTTTTGTCGTTCAATCCCCATGTAATTTTTTTTAAATTAGGGAATTCTAAAGTAGACTCAAAACCTACAGTATAATAGATGACTGGTACATCCTGGGAATTTGCATATTTTCTAGAAATTAAGAATGCTTCTACCATAGATTCGTATCCGGAATCTGAATAAACAACAATCTGCATTTTTATATAGTTTCCTGTTTTTCGTATATCTCAGAGAATAGATGCTTTATTTCAAGAGCATCCTTCAACGATTGTAAATTTTTACACTTCTCGTATTGTTCTTCGAGTTCGAAAAAATCTATGAGCTCCTTTATTCTTTCCAATTTAAAAGATGCTGTGAAGTAATTGTCTCTTAAAAACTCAACACGATTTTGTAGAATCATATCGCAGTTTTCGTACATAAATTGGCAATACTCCTCGAATCCCTCGTCCCACAAATGCTCTACGTTACAATCCATTTTTCTCTTCGTTTTGTCTTGCCAATTCTTCCATATAATCTACAGATTCTTTTGAACCTATTAAAGCATCAGGTTTGAAATAATAAAGATCTAAAAATTTCTTGTCATCCTGGATTGTTTCCTGGATTTTTTTTAGATCATCTATTTTAGGGATATAACGTTTATTGAAGCCCATTTTAGAATAATGTGTTTATCATAAAGAGATTAGGTGAAATTGGGTTGTGTCCCATTACTTCAATAAATCTATTAATAGGATCAAGAATAGTTTTTGTAAATTGCTGGTCGTAGTCAATTGGTGGTGCAAATTCATAAGGGAAAGTTCCCTGAGCGTAAGCAAACACGTTATTTTCCTGGATGTTTTTAGTTTTAACAAAGTAAAATCTTACCTTCTCCCCGCTTTTTAACAATGGATATTTATCCTTGTATTTTGTTGAATTCAGAAGAAAGTTATGATAAGCACAAGCGCGAACGTGTATCGGGCATCCTTTGGCTACTTCCAAACCAGTAGTGTCATTCAGAATGAATTTCTCGTAATTGTTTACATTCACAGCAACCGAGATATTCTCTGGTTCCTGAGCTTTGAAGTCTTTCTTGATCGCTTTCAATTCCTGGACAAATTCCCTGAGTGAGAAAGAGTTACCTTTGCTGAAAATAAACTTTGTTAAATAAATCAGTTTCTCCCTTACAAAAGAGGGAGTTCCCCCTTTCACCATTTCAACACCAGTTGTCTTGATTGAAGTTAGTGGATCAGAATGTACGCCATCAGAATAAACTATGTTTGTGACATACTTTTTCTTACCTAAGAAAATTCCGTTAATAGCCAGGGTTTCAAGCTCAAAATCCTGGTAATTGTCAGTACCCCATTTTTTAGAGTAAACATCAAAACAATTCTTTAGGTATCCATTCAATCTTTGCTCGTTGATGGCCAAAATAAGATCCTTATCAGATCCTTCCCAGCCTTCACAAGATGCAACAACCTCTTGAAAAGTAACGTAGTTGGAATCAGTATCCCCATAAACTACCATCGGCTTGTGAATTTTTTTCACGTTTCTGATTCCCAGTTTTTCATGAAGCTCAGTGTCCTTATGCCAAAACTCGTGAAAATACTTATGAAGGATTTTCTCAGAGTATTTGATTAGATCCTGACCCTGCAAAGTAACAGCCTCAGCAACCTCAGGATTGAAACACACAAACCAGTTATTACCAATCGCTCCGTAGATGGAGTTCATAGTAAGTTTCACTGCCTGCTCCTCGTTCTTTAATTCATTTTTGAGTGCAGTTAGTCTTTCAATCTTTTGCTTCAGTGCTTCTACTTCGCTCATACTATTTTTCTATTACTCCAACTGCAGTGGAAGTTTTTGTTTGATCCGAAAAGAAAACTATTCTGTTTTCGTGAATGTAACAGTGGCAAGACTCAGAATCGACGTAGTTCAAATGAGACTTATAAATTGATGAATCAAGGGGATCTTCGGTTTCAATTTCGCTAGATCCGATGTTCAATTTATATTCGAAGGAATCACCGACGATTTTCACTTGCTCTTTGTTTACCTTATAAACCAAAAGTTCCTCCGAGTTGGACTCCAATCCACAAAGAGACATGACAGAAGCAAAGTCAGAGTTGTAGATTTTAAAACTGGATAGTGCATCGTCCTTAGAATGGACAACAGCAAGAATATTGTCTTCAACATAGGATAGCAATGAAAGATCTGCACATCTGATTCTGATCTTCAGAGAAGGCGAGATCACATTAATCTCAGTTGAAACACATTGTCCGTCAACCTCAGAAACATTGAGATCTAAATGGATATCATCCTCAGCACGAAAGTGTTTAAAACAATCGATTAGACGGGTCACGTCCATCAATCCTATTTTTATTCTATCGCAGGACAAATCATCAAACGATGGGATTTGATCAAATATTTGTCCAACCGGGATTGAACTGTATTTCATTACAGATTTGTCCGGTGTGTGTACTTTACAGAAAAGATTCTCCTCTGTAAGCTCCAATAAAACACTCTTATCAACTACCTTGAGCTTCTTAAGAAATGCAATAAGATTGTTTGTGCTTGTTACCCTAATTTTCATTTATTAAACTTTTTCTTTATTCTTTTATGTGTTTGATCCGAATAGTTTTCGTCTTAAAACAAAAAATCCCGGGATATTCCGGGATTATATGTCCATTAAAGATTCTCTTCGTCGTCGTCCAGCTCAAAAACCTCCAGGTCTGGATCAACCGACAAATTTGGGGCTCCGAATGATTTAGGTAAAAGAGTAGTTGCTTTAGATTTTTTGGTCTCTGAAACAATTTTTTTAACGACGACCTCTTGTTTTTTGATCTCTGCTTGTACTCTCTTAATTTCAGCCTTGATCCTTTTAATTTCCTCCTCAGTTTCTTTTATGTGGTCAGCTGAAAGCTTCACGATTTGAATGGCAGAAAGTTTCTGAGAAATCCATTTCACGAAGCCATCAAGGAAAGTAAGAATTTCCTTATTGGTTCTTTTCTTTTGACTCATAAAAATGAGAAATTTCAGTTTAGCCTCTAGGAATTCCAAATTGGCTCTTAGATCTAACTCATCCCTCTTGAGTCTTTTTAATCTCACCTCCTCTAGGTGAACCTTAAATGAATCAAGATATTCCTTAATAGACTCGAATTCCATCACACCGCCGTCCTTGATAAAAACAATATCCTCTTTGATAACGATCTGGGTTTGTTTCTTCAACATCTGAACAGCTTTAGTAAACTCGTCAGGTTTTAGAGTCCTGAGCGTTACCGTCAAATCACACTTGCTTTGGGAATTGTTCTGTACATAATAGTCATATCCTGCAAGATCCATTTTCAGAAGTATCTTACTCATAAAAGAGTCGTACCTCATGATTGGTGCAAGATCAAAAATTCGAATCGTTTTTTTCTTCTCGTTGACTTCGAAACCTGACTCTATAATCCAGGTTTTGTCATCGGTTCCAAATTTGTATATTTTTCCATCAAAGTCTTTGAAATATGGCTTTAACAATTTGTTTTTCCCGTCCAAATATTCTACGATATCTTCCATTCTTCTTGGAAGTATATTACTCCGATATCCAACTGCAATACCAACAATGTGTGTCAAGAGACCAACAGGAACTTCCACATGAAGCCAATCGTGACCTCCTTCCTCATTTTCCTCGTTTAAGTCACTGTGCTTTTCAACTATTTGTTTGACCGTTTGACTGATTTTTACCGATGTGTACCTTGGGGCTGACGGATTAGGATTTACAGGGGAACCAAAAAATCCATCACCTTCCAGAACAGAAAATGCGCAACCAAAAGGTCTAGCCAATTTTGAGATTGCTCCAGCTAGAGAAGAATCACCGTGATGGTAAAGTCCTGTCCTGATAACTTCACCAACAAGACCTATGGTTTTGTTGAAAGAGTTTGGACTGTTTTCTATAATTATTCTTTGTACCGGAGTTAATGAATCGTAGAAATTAGGGATTCCCCTTGATTGGAGCACATAAAGTGCATAGTCCCGATATTTTTGATTGATCTGATCTGTAATTGATAATGTACTGCTCACCTATAAATTTTTTAGCAAGTCTTGTACACAGGGTATGAAAAATTGTTTCCCGATTAAGACAGCGTTTTACCAACGTCGTCCATTTGTATCAAGGCAACCTTAACATCAGATTGATCAGCTTTTTTCAATCTATCTATAACAGCTTTGAGATCTGCAGCCTTGGAGAAAACCATACATCCAGCTGACCAGGTGTCAACATTTTCTGTTTCCCCTTGTTCATTCGCACGGTGGATATTAATACCGAAAATTCCGCTTTGTGGTTTGCCTGGGGAAAAAGTAGAAAAATTAGCCTCTGATGGGATTTCAACTGGGGAATATCGATTTACCTTAACCTTACCTGATTGATTGAATGCAGGATAGCCATTGTGTGATCCTATCTTGTAATTATAAACACCAGGCTGAACAATCGCAAGTCCCTTTGGATTTATATTATCTTTTGACCCAGTAGTCAAATACCAATTTCGGAACGGCTTGACCATAAACATAGGTCCAGGAACTGTTGTTGCACGATAGGTCCAAACCTTTTTGTCATCCTCAGGAGACATCAAAACGATAAGATCGATGAAATGATTTGGTGATTTCTTTTTCTCAGCTAAATAGTTTCTAATTGCTACAATGTTGTATTGGTTGGGATCCATTTTTTCCCAAGATCCGTCAGCCTCAAGTGCCTTCTTTAAAGAATCCCAGGTTATCTTGTCCTTGTTTTTGAAATTATAGTTTTGAGAAGGTGGAAGTAATGAAGAATCCGGCTTCAAAACAGCGTTCGAATCCTTCTTTATTCCCATGATTAGATCTTTGTTCTTTTGCTGGGAATCCTTTAATTTTCCACTCTTCTTTAATAGCTCTAAAAGTTCATTGTGCGGTGTTGGCGAGTCTGTTGCGTTAGCATTTTTCTGTGAATTTAAAACATAATTTTCTAAATCCTTTCCGACTCTAGTTTGCATAAGTAACTCCAGACCAGTCATTGATCCAAAAGCACCTTTTGATCCACCGGTTATCTGTTGAGATGTTGTTTCTTCTTGCTCTGGAGAAACCTTCGATGTACTAGAATTAGATGATCCACCAAGTAAATCCCTCAAATGTTTTCCCTCAGGCAAACCTATGTGGACGTGTGTGCTCTTATCATGACCAACCCATTCGGAAACTTCGCCTATCTTGTCTCCAACCGAAACTACATCACCAACCTTCAATGCTACATTTTTAAGGTGTGTGTAAAAAATGTCGGGATATCCATCAGTTCCTTTTATAGAAACCTGGGTTCCGTAAATTTTTCCTGAATTTTTCCCAGTGTCCCTAACTTTGATTACTTTACCGTTTGTGTAAGAGTTTACAAACGAACCTGCCGGAGCAAATACATCCCAAGCGTTATCTGATTGCCAATTTCCAAGTTTTCTTTTGGAGTGGTTGGCTGGACCGTTTTCAAGATCAACAGTAAATGGACCTCCAATATTTACAACTTCCTCCAACAATAAATGAGAAATACCCTCAAATAAAATTCCTACAGATTCTGGTGCTGCAAGAAAGGAGTTTTCTTTTATGATTTTTGAAAATAGTTCAAAACTTTTAATTCTTCTTATCACGACAAACTTGAGATTTAACTATATATCCAAGCTTATTCGGATTGCTGACTCCCGCTTTGTGTTAGAAGGTAAACAAGAAAAGCATTTACAATTACACTAATGCCGCTAATAAAAAATCCATAGGTCAAAACCATTAAAAATTTTGAGCCCACATTAGATAAAATAAACAAAGAAGATAATGGATGGTAAATAATATCAAATATTGAAAGCAGTCCAAGAAAAATACCTACCCAAAAACCACTGCATTGCATACACGAAATTAACTTACCAAAAAAAGGGAATTTAATTAGCAAATAGTTTCTGAGCGGATCGAGGATTGAACCATTCACTACAACACTTGTTATCGACCAGCCAATTAGTGAGAATATTAGAATTTCCATAATTAAAAAATTGAATCATATTTTTCGATAAACTCCCTTTGTTCCGGGGTTAGAACATCAGGCACGTTTATACCTACCTTAACAAGTATGTCACCCCTAAACTCGTTATTAAACTCAGGTACCCCTTTACCAGGAACTCTAAATATTTTTCCCGGGTTTGTTCCTGGAGGTATTGTTATCTTATATTCGCCACCAGAAGTCAAATTAGGAATCTTAATTTCTTTTCCTAGGCAAGCCTCAGGAAAGGTTAAATCAACATCACAAATCAGGTTTATACCATCTCTCCTATAAAAATCGTGCTTTTGATCATACACATTAACAATCAGATCTCCTGGATCTGATGGGGATTTGTCGTGATCACCCTTTCCCGGTACCTTGAAGGAAACACCAGAAACAGAACCTTTAGGAATATTAATTTCAAACTGATCTGGCTTTTTAACAACGCCAGATCCTTGACAAGTCCTACATGAAGTTTTTGGTAATTTTCCCAAACCAGAGCAAGCATAACAAGTTTCGTCCATTGCAATTTGTCCAAAATTACTTTGGACAACCTTTCTTTTAACCCCAATACCGTTACAAACGTGGCAGGTGTCCATCTCTGCGTTTTCCGCTCCTGTTCCTTTACAGTCCGAGCATTGAACTTTTCGATACACGTTCGCATTTTTAATTGCACCATTTAACACTTCCTCTAGTGTAATGTCAACTCTTGCGCTAATATTTTTTCCTTTCCTAACAATTTCCCTTTCCTGAAAATTTGATCCTCTAAATCCCGAGAATGGATCGAATGGATTGAATCCAGTACCGAATCCTGAAAATGGATTAGGATTATCGAATCTGGATTTCTTTTCTGGATTGCTTAAAACCTCGTAGGCTTCTACTATTTCTTTGAATTTCTTTTCAGATTCAGGATCCCCGCCGGTTC
>JACCEA012324331.1_pt1 | contig 10835 bp, 11 predicted proteins | sample 7449851 | NCBI WGS metagenome assembly JACCEA01 (sample SAMN15323453, study PRJNA562643) | freshwater metagenome | isolation source: river surface water | place: USA:Blue River Watershed | collected 2017-08-18 | reverse complement strand
TAAAGGCAGTAATGTCATAGCCGAGTAGTACTAATTACCCGTAGACTTACCTTTCTCTTTTTTAGATAATCTTATTTCCAGCATTTGTCATAGATTCTTAAAGATCTTATGGTGACTATGGCGATCGTGTCCACCTCTTCCCATCCCGAACAGAGAAGTTAAGCCGATCAGCGCAGATGATACTTGGGTAAAACCTGGGAAAGTATGTCGTCGCCACCTTTTTACAAAAAAGCCTCACTTGTGAGGCTTTTTTTTTGCCCCCACGGCACTGCGTGGTTTACACCTTCGGTAGTTGACGCTTCGCTGTTTACACTTCGTGGTTGACGCTTCGCTGTTTTTAATAATAAACGTTTATAAACTTTCATAAACGTTATAAACCTTCTATTAATCCCCTAATCTGTCTAATCCTTTAATCTATTGAGTTTACACTTCGTGGTTTACACCTTCGGTAGTTGACGCTTCGCTGTTTACACTTCGTGGTTGACGCTTCGCTGTTTTTATTCATAAACCTTCATAAACATTTATAAACCTTTATAAACTCTCCATTAATCTCCCTAATCTTCTATTATCTTTGCTTTATGATTGGTATAATTACTTGTAAGAAACGACAATTAAACAGTGATCCTTATACTTATGGGGAACTATATATTCATGATGTGGTTGTCACTGTTAAGAAAGTTGTTTATGATACCTTTAAAGTTGGTGATGAAGTTGAATTTTCATATACCGATCATGTGAGTTTTTCAGGTGTTCAATTTCATAATTTGACGGACATTAACAAAATTGGTAAAAGAAATTATGACTTGGATATTGAACGTTCTTTTTCACTATCTCAACAAGAAAAAGATTTTTTCTCTCAAAATCGGTCGAACTTTTTCTTTTGGATAAAAGTGGCTTTCTTTAGCCTTGTTTTGTTTTTTGTTGAGATGTATTTTGTTGCTCGGTTTGAATTGGATTTGAAGATTCAACAATCTACCGGTAAATCTTACTTGTTGATTCTGATGTTTCTATTTCTTTTCACTTTAAATTTTTTGGCCTTGATTCCCGTGTTTAAAGCCAGGGAAAAATCTAAATTACAGAAATTGTTAAAATTTGTTCGTAGGGTTCAGGTTATTGAATTTGTTCAAGCTTCTGATAATTGTGATTTTTATTATCAAGATTTGAATGGCACTGGGAATACGCAAATTACCATGCAGGATTTTCATAAGGTAAAAAATAATCCAGTTTTGGAATTATCATTTATCAATAATGAATTATTTTATCAAGTTTCAGTTGCCGATTGATGTTTTCGTATAAGCGGTTTCATGTTTGTTGATTGCAAACTACCTTTATTGAGGAGTTTCATATTCGATTTTTTGTGGTCTACCGTTGACTTTCTTGCCATTATCATAGCCTTTTTTTATGTTAATGGACTTTTTTCTTGACCATTTTTCTTATTATGTTTAGTAGGAATGCCATATTCTTTGTGTGGTATAATTATTCACTTTTGCATGGAAATCTTCAATGGGATATTTGATTTCTAAGTCTGACTAATAACAGATTGAATGTCCCTAATAAATGGTTCAGTACATAATTGTTTTTTAGCAGCTGAATTTTATTTCAATTTGGGGGGACAATGATTTTTTTATAATACATTGATATTTATATCTATTTGTTTGGTAAAAAGTTAAACAGTTAGAATATTTTCTTGGAACTTTGATAAAAGTTTATATATTTGCAAACTAACAAGCGTTAGTTAGTCAATGTCTAGCAGGAAGCAAGAAATATTCAACACGGCATTATCCCTCATGAAAACAAAGGGGTATGTTAACACCACGGTGAGAGATATTGCATCATCGGTGAATATGGAAGCGGCTAGTCTATACAATCATATTTCATCTAAGGAAGATTTACTGGCCCTAACTTGCTTTGATTTGGCTTCGAGATTTGAAAAGGGAATTTTGGAAGTAAACGACATTTATTTCGATGCCAAGGAAAAACTGAGGATGGCCATTCACAGTCATACGGAAATTTTGACGTCCAATTTAGATGCCTCCTATGTGTTTATTCATGAATGGAGACATCTATCAGCTGAAAAACTTTCAGAATTTAAATCAAGACGTGATTCTTATGAAAGAGAATTCATAGAAATTTTAAAATTGGGTGAAAGAGAAGGCGTATTCCAAGAAGTGGATGAAAAGTTTGTAGTCATTACAATCCTTTCAACATTAAATGCCACAATTGAATGGTATAAACCCAATGGTAAATTGTCGCCAAAAGATGTGTCAAATAAACTCACAGATTTTATTCTCAATGGACTTTTAAACCTTAAACCCTAAACCTTAAACCCTAAACCTTAAACCCTAAACATTAAACTCTAAACCCTAAATTATATTATGTACGGAAACGGTTATATCGAAAATGATGGAAAACAAGTTAACTCGTTAACAGCTAACGAAGATCCAATCAAATTGGCAGAGTTCGAAGCGAGAATTGCTGCCGGAGACAAAATTGAACCACAAGACTGGATGCCTGCTGAATATAAAAAGCAGCTTATCCGTATGATTGAACAACATGCTCATTCTGAAATTATTGGAGCTCTCCCTGAGGGAACTTGGATCACTCGTGCACCAGGCTTCCGTAGGAAATTGGCTTTAATGGCAAAAGTTCAAGACGAAGTGGGACATGGTCAATTGTTATATTCTGCTGCGGAAACTTTAGGAAAAAGCAGAGAAGATATGACCAACGACCTTATCAACGGTAAAAGTAAATACAGCAATGTATTTAATTACCCAGCAAAAACTTGGGCTGATAGTGCAGTTATTGCCTGGTTGATTGATGCTGGTGCCATTGTGAATCAATTGGCTAACAGTAAAGGTAGTTATGGACCTTATTGCCGCGCTTTAGAGCGAATTTGCGCTGAAGAATCTTTCCATTTGAAATATGGACATGATAACGTTGTTTTCTTGGCAACAGGAACTCCTGTTCAACGTGCAATGGTTCAAGACGCCTTAAACCGCTGGTGGGAACCTATCATGCATTTCTTTGGTCCTTCAGACAAAGAATCTATTCATACAGAAACATTGATGCGTTGGAAAGTTAAAATGGGCTCAAACGATGATATGAGAAATACATTCTTGGATATGTATGTGCCAAAAATTTGGGATTTGGGATTAACCTTGCCTGATCCAAACTTGTGTAAAAACGAGGAAACTGGTCGTTGGGAATATACAGAACCAAATTGGGAAGTGTTCAAACAAGTGATCAATGGTAATGGCCCATGTAACAAAGAGCGTTTGGCGGTAAGAAGAAAAGCGGAAGAAAACGGACGTTGGGTTCGTAGAGCTTTGATGAAACCTGATGAGAAATACGTAAATCCTTTGGCTTAATTGTCCCTCAAAAATATGAAAATAGTAAGTCTAGACCCCCGAGTTACACGCGCCAATATCGATGAGAATACCCAAGAGGGAGCGTTGAATGCAAAAGAACATTTCCAAACTTATGAAGTGTTTGAACAAAAGAAAAGAGGGACTCATCACATCCACGTTGGTAGTGTTCATGCGCCTTCTGCAGAATTAGCGGTTGTTTTTGCAAAAGAACAATATTCCCGCAGAGGACAATGTGTAAACCTTTGGGTAACCAAAACCTCAGATATTTTCGCAACAGAATATGATGATGCGGATATTTTTGAAACCACATCGAGCAAACAATACCGTGAGCCTGATGCGTACAAGGTAATGGATCGCATTAATGCCTTTAAAGAACGTCAAAAATCGAATTAAAGAACAAACAAATGGAATTTACAGACAGACATGTACAAGGTTTAAAAGACCTTCTTTATAAAATGGCCGATGATTTGTTGATTATTGGACATAGAAACAGTGAATGGACAGGTCTTGGTCCAGTTTTGGAGGAAGATATTGCGTTCTCGAGTATGGCACAAGATAAATTGGGGCAATCATTGGCGATTTATGAAATATTGAATCAATTGGGTGAAAGCGATCCTGATACTGTTGCATTTACCAGAAATGCCAATCAGTTTCATTGCTCTAAATTGGTGGAATTGCCAATAGGAGAGTATGATTTTTCGTTGGTTCGACATTTCTTTTACGATCATGCAGATGCCATTCGTTTTGAAATGTTAACCTCAACCGTTGTTGAGCCACTTCAAATGGTAGCAAAGAAATTTAAAGGTGAAATCAAGTATCACACCATGCATGCAGATGTTTGGATGAAGCAATTGGCCGAGGGCTCTGATGAATCCAAAATGAGAATGCAACAGGCTATCAACGATAATTTCGCATTGGCGTTGGGTATTTTTGAACCTTCTGAATTTGAAGCGGAATTGCAAGAAGCGGGTATTTTTGACGGTGAATTTGTGCTCCGTGAAAAATGGTTGAACAAAGTGGTTCCGTTGTTGGAATCTTATGGTTATTCAGTTCCTGATGCATCAACCATTATTCCAGAATTTGGTGGCAGAAAAGGACAACATACCGAGCATTTACAGCCGTTATTGGATGAAATGACTGAAGTTTTTAGCATTGATCCAGGCGCAGATTGGTAACAATAATTTTAAGATTAAAGTTTAGAGTTTAGAGTTTAGAGTTGACGGTTGAAGGTTTAGAGTTGGATAAATTGAACTCTACACTTTCAACTATAAACTCTAAACTTTCAACCTTAAACCCTAAACCAAATAAACATTCATGGAATCTAAAATTAAATCAATATTAGAAACGGTAATGGATCCGGAAATTCCTACTCTGTCAATTGTAGACCTAGGAATTGTAACCGGTATAGTTTCTGAAAATGAAAATCAAGCCCATATAAAGTTAACGCCAACTTTTTCAGGTTGTCCGGCTTTGAGAATTTTAGAGAAAATGGTGCATGATAAACTCATTGAAGAAGGTTTTACCGATGTTCAGGTAGTTACTTCTTTTGATGTTCAATGGAATTCAAATATGATTTCCGAAAAAGGACTTGCTGCACTCAAGAAACATGGTTTGGCACCTCCGCCGAAACATGATGGATACATTGAACTTGATGTATTAAGTGATACCCCTTGTCCGCTTTGTGGATCTAGAAATACCACATTGAAATCTCCTTTTGGTCCTACCTTATGCAGAAGTTTACATTATTGTAACAACTGTAAAAACGCCTTCGAAGGTTTTAAACCCGTTGGATGAAGGTTATTTAAAGTTTAAGGTTTAAAGTTTAAGGTAATACTTTAAAGTTTTATCATACATTTACCTTTTTACTAATTTTCGTATTAAGGAATTTTAATGAAAACTATTTTAATCACAATTGTTTCCTTTTTTTTATGCAAACAGGGGTTTGCCCAACGCTGTGGTTATGATTACCTGCAAGCATTTGTTGTGAAAATTGTAGACATTCAACATCCGAACAATATTCCCAACTTAAAGTTGACTTTGGCAAATGAGTTTGGAGAAAAATTGCTATATCCGTCCACTTCCGTTTCCGACATTATCGAGGACAATAAAACTCCAGTTGATCAACGTTTGAAACTTCCATTTATGAAGAAAATAGCGACTTCAAAATTTATGGAATTTTGGGAAAATAAAAACGTTCATGGTTTAAGTTCTCCTGGATTGAATATACCGGCGCATTTAAATTTAGAGGATGATTTGTATGTGATTTTTGTCAATTTTCCATATTCTATAAATCAGCAAGTGGGTCTTCCAGTTTTTCAATTGATTGTTGAAGATCCTGACAGTATTCAACATTTCAAACAATTTCCTAAGCGCATCTATCGTTTAGATCCAGAAAAAGCCGTTTATTTATGTGCAAATCATTTGGTTGGAGAAGGTCTCATCAAAAACAAGGCTATTCATTGTGTTGATGGTTCTAATTTCGAACCTATTCAGTTTAATTTAACAACTCCTCAGGTTCCATTTACTGGAAAAGTACAGAAATCTCGGTATGTTAAAATGGGGTTAAAAGATGCTTATCCTAATACTTCACATTATCCAGATCGTTTGGTAACTATTGAAGACATCTCGATTTATGATGGGGCTAATTTGCAATTAATGCAAAAAATAAATTGTAATTCTTTTGCAAAATTCACCAAAAAAAGTAACCAGTTATCAGACTTTAAATGGTTTTATGAGAAACATTTTCCAGCAAACATGAAATCAGAATTTGTGAATGAATTCAAGTTAAATCAGGGCCTTCACAAAGTTGAAATGTTGTCGGTTTTGCTGCAAATAGGCAATTCATTTTCGGGGGTTCCTTTTCATCATAAACTTTATTTTTATTTTGATTCATTTGAAAATCAATACATCCTAGACACATTGTTAAGTAATTATCCCAATGTTCAAATTCAAAATGCCTATCACGAAAAATCAAGGTATGAAATCTTAGACAATGTAGACGAATGCAAATTGATTTATTATATTCTTGAGGGACATAAATGGGTGCTCCAAAAGGAGAGTGTCATTCGAACAAAAAAACAAACAAGTGTTAGTAAAAGAACAGTTTTGGATGATGTTGGACTGGTTGGATACAATTGGAATGGGATAAAACGGATTAATTTGAGGGGTGTTTTCACCCAATTTGATACCTTCTACTTGCAGAATAAAAGTAATAAGCAGATAGATTTATCATTGATAAAACTCATCCAAAATCAAAATCCGTACATGTGTAAAATAAATCTCTTAAATCTTCCTGCGGCTATTGGTCCACAAGCAATTATTCCAGTTGTGGTTGAATTAAGTGCAATCAAGAATTTGAAAATCAATGATGGTTCATTGCCATTTGAGCGAATTTATTCCCAGTTGGATTTAAAATTAAACAACGAGATGTTGTCCCTCAAAATCAATTATCTTGTCATAAATAGCCACAGAATATTGAATTCCACGCAATACAAGCTAGGTGAGGGTATGGCCGAGGAGATTTTGTTTGAGACTTTCATAGGTTCAGGATACCAATTGATGACTCAGAACAATGAAATAGAAGCCTATGGAAAGTGGATCAATGCGGGTGACACTGTTCAAAAGGTAGGTTATTGGAATTATTCAAATCCTAGAAAGATGATCGAATTCGACAGAGAATTTAACTTTATTCCGAAGTCTAGTAAAGGATTGGTAGATTCACAGCTGGTTATAAAGTATATTTTTCGAGGGAAATTGAAAAAATTGAACTATATCCAAACTGGTGAAAGCTTTCGGGTGTGGATTCCGAAGATGATTGACACAGTTGAATTTAATTGGAATGGTGAATGGAATCAGATTAGTCGTTTTAATCATGAAACTCATCAAAATTCATTTTGGGTGAACTTGTTAGACACATCCCATCAATTTTTATATCCTACAAAATACAATGAATTTGTAACCCAGCAAAGTATAGCGTTTGTCCCCAATACCTTTTTAATCAAATTAATATATGAGGATATCAAGAATGCCAATAAAGAGCGTGATGAGTTTATGAAAGCGCATATTGGCTTGGATTTTTCAATTTCTGACCGATATCCTGAAAATATTTTAATTGTTCATTTCGATGAATTGAATCCCAATGAAATGTTGAAATATTTAATACGTTGGGAACATTCAAATCAAGTAGTATCTGTTCATCAAAAGGTTTTAATCAATAAAACCACCGAAATATTTTTAGGTAAAAACATCACGGTTCGACCAAAGTTGAATTATTGGAGTAATGATTTAAATGAAGTGGTGAATAAATTGGGATTCACTATGTTGCAAAATTTCGGAAATTCAGATTTCTACTTGGGTTATTCAGGTAAGGTAGCAGACAAATCGTTGTTTTTTGAAATGATGAAACTTATACGAAATCCTAATTTCGTCACTGCCAATGTTGAATATCTTAATCCAATTAAACCTGTTTTAGACAGTCCTTCACTCAAAGATTAATTACATCGATAATTTTTCGAGATCTTCGGGCGTATCAATGGCAGGGCTTGCCCAATGCGTTTCAACAACATCAATTGCATATCCATTTTCAAGCCAACGCAATTGTTCAAGCATTTCGGACTGTTCTAATGGAGTAGGAGATAGTTTTGTGATTTCCAATAATGCACTGGGTTTAAAAGCATACATTCCAATGTGTTTGAAAGTTCTAACGTGCCCTTTATCCCTCAAAAAAGGAATGGGTGATCTGCTAAAATAGAGGGCTCTATTATTGACGCCTGAAACCACTTTTACGAAATTGGAATTGTGTATGTCCGAGGTATCGGTTAACTCCTTTTTTAAGGTAGCAATTTGGGTATTAGAATTGGTGAAACAAGATACAAGCGCATGAATTTGTTCAGCAATAATAAAGGGTTCATCGCCTTGTAAATTCACGATTACATCGCAATTCCAATTCAGTTGCGACAAAGCATCGGCGCATCTGTCAGTTCCGCTGATATGGTGAGAACCTGTCATAACAACAGTGGCAAAATCTTTTGCAATTTCCGCAATTCTTTCATCGTCGGTGGCTACGGCAACACCAAAATCTGGATTTGACGATAAAGCGGCTTCAATGGTGCGTTGAATCATGGTTTTTCCATCGATGATGGCCAGCGGTTTTCCTGGAAAACGGGTGCTTCCATATCTCGCTGGTATGATGATGCCAAATGTTGGTTTGTTCATTCTTCTTTGTTATTCATTTGCAATAATTGCAAAATTTTGTCGTGAATTTCGGTATTTTCATACACCCCTTTGAATAATTCTGCTCCAGGTCCAACGGCAAACACCGGAACAGGTATACCAGTATGGTGGTGTGTAGAGAAATGCATGGCTGGCTTTTTGTTGTTTTTGTCGTAACCAACAAGACTTAATCCACCAGTTTCATGATCTGCAGTTATGATCACCAAGGTTTCTCCGTCTTTTTTAGCCCATTCAACCACATCGGCAATGGTAGAGTCGAAATCAAGGGTTTCTGCTAGCACATAATTAGAGTCATTGTCGTGCCCGCCCCAATCAATCTGACTGCCTTCAATCATGAGGAAGAACCCATTTTTATTTTGGTTTAGGTTTCTAATGGCAGCAAGGCTTGCCTTTCTTTCAAAGTTTCCACGGCCATTAGAATATTTGGGTACATCCACTGCGGTGTCGTAGAACATCACAAATTGCTTGCAATTTAGACTATCGATGTTTTTTGTTCCAACGAAAACTTGATGTCCTGCTTCGGCCAATTTTGCGGTGTCAAAGAAAGGGTATCCTCCTCCAATGGCGATATCAATGAATCCACCGTAAAAATCCGATGCAATTTCTCTGTCCATTTTACGGCTTACTTGATGGGCATAAAACGAAGCTGGAGTTGCATGGGTAAGTCCGCAAGTTGCCACGAGTCCGGTAGCTTTTCCTTTTACATGAAGTTTTTCAGAGAGGGTAAATTCGGGATGACTATCTTTTGTAACACCAATGGCGCCGTTGTAGGTTTTTTGACCAATTGAAAAAGCGGTTGCACCAGCACCAGAATCGGTGATGTAGCTGCTAGAACTTGAAGTTAAACTAAGTCCAATATATTCAGCAAGAGAGAAAACTTTTAATTTTTGAGGGATACAGGCTTGTGCTGCAGACCACTGAGCCAATCCAGTTCCATCGCCAATCATCAATATAACATTTTTGACTTTTTTGGGGGACGATAGATTGTTTTTTACAGTGTCAATTGATTGAGCAGAACACAACGTAGTTACACCTGAAATGAACCCTAATAAAATCGTTTTTCTGAAAAAATACATTGCTGCAAAGTTAAATAAGTATGGTCACTAATTCATAACGAAATCGTTAAAACAATGTTGTTGTTTGTTTGATTGTTTTTTATGTACCCCCAAAAATAGCAGGTGTAATTTTTTGCATAAAACGCAAATATTTCACTTAAAAGCTAAGAACTTATTTCGTATTTTTGTGAATCTAAAAAAGTACAAAAAATGAACGGTTTTTTCCAAGTCCCTCAAGCCATCAATGAGCCAGTATATGAGTACGCTCCTGGCAGCATTGAACGTAAAAAATTAAAAGAAGCGTTGGCTGAAGCCAGAAATAAAGTGTTGAATATTCCAATGTTTATTGGGTCTGAAGAGGTGAGAACCGGCATTGTGCACGAAATTTTCCCGCCACATGATATCAAGCATAAAATTGGTGAATTTCACATGGGAAATGGCACACATGTTCAAAAAGCCATTGATGCAGCGTTGGCAGCTAAGCCAATGTGGGAATCTATGCCTTGGGAGCAACGTGCAGCGATTTTCTTGAAAGCGGCAGAATTGTTTGCCACAACCTACCGTTATGAAATCAATGCAGCCACAATGTTGGCTCAAAGTAAGAACTGTTATCAAGCGGAGATTGACTCTGCTTGTGAGTTGATCGACTTTTTGCGATTCAATGTTCAGTACATGAGTGAGATTTATGCCGAGCAACCAAGTGCAAACTCAAAAGGAATTTGGAATAGGTTGGAATATAGACCTTTGGAAGGATTTGTTTTTGCTTTGACTCCGTTCAACTTTACTGCAATTAGCGGCAACTTGCCAACTTCGCCAGCCATGATGGGAAATACAGTGGTTTGGAAACCTGCCGATACTCAAATTTATTCAGCGTATGTGTTGATGAAGGTTTTGAAAGAAGCTGGACTTCCTGATGGTGTTATCAATTTGGTTTACGCTCCATGTCCTGAAGTAGGTGAGGTTATCTTCAATCATCATGATTTTGCAGGTGTGCATTTTACCGGTTCAACAGGTGTATTCAGACATATCTGGCAAACCATTGGCAATAATATTGCCAAATACAGAAGTTATCCTAGAATTGTAGGTGAAACGGGTGGTAAAGATTTTATTTTGGCTCACCCTAGTGCAGACGAAGATGTCTTGGTTGCAGCAATGGTTCGTTGTGCATTTGAATTCCAAG
>JACCEA010312961.1_pt1 | contig 10835 bp, 11 predicted proteins | sample 7449851 | NCBI WGS metagenome assembly JACCEA01 (sample SAMN15323453, study PRJNA562643) | freshwater metagenome | isolation source: river surface water | place: USA:Blue River Watershed | collected 2017-08-18 | reverse complement strand
TTGCCGATCCACTCCAGCACTTTCATGGCCCCTTTGAAGCTGCGGAAGGCCTCTAGCAGCTCGGCCGTGTCAGCTTTGATGGCGTTGGTGGCGTCGGTGTTCTCTTTGAGCAAGTGCCGAAACTCGGCCTGCTCCAGTTTCACAGCGGTGATTTCGTCGGCGAGGGAGTTCATGCGTTTGTCACCTTGATCCAGTGCGCGGGCAACGTCTTGCTTGAATGCCTCATTCATCACTCCCCCTTCCATCGCAACAGGCTCCATGTGATCCATGTCACATTCGCCGTGGTGTGCTGGTTGTCCCGCACGTTGTTGATCTTGAATCCCACGTTGCGCCGCACTGCGAACGCCCCCCAGCGCTCCACGGCCATGATTTGCCAACAGTCGCCCATGCGGTACACGCAAACGCCGGGATGAGCGCGGCCCACTTTTTCATCGCCCCAGAAAGCAATCGGGGCACTCGCCGGTGCCCCTAGATCGTGTGCAAGTTTGCTGGCTCGGTTGCGCCAGCCCAGCCACACGTAGCGCGCCCAGCGGCTGCGCGGGTGGTGACCCTTGGCCCAATAGCACTTCTCCCGCGCTTCGGGTGTATCGTCCAGCGGAGCAGGCCGATACCACGAGCCGTCCTCCCGCTGCGCCCATCCCCAGGGGTCGCCGTTGATGGATATATCGTTGTCCCACTTGGCGTAACGCTCGGGCAGGTTTTCCGCTTCCCACGGTAGGCGTGGAACCACCCAGGCCATAACCAAGGGGGCAGACCATTTGTAGGGGGAGACTTTTCGGGCCTTCTCCCTTGCTTGCTCCAGGCTCTCCAGAGCTTGGGCTTGCAGCGTCTCGGGGACGCCAGCGGCCTGTAGGTACTTTAGGAGGTTCATTTGATAATGACAGACACGGGCAAAGAAAAGCCCGCAAGGAGCGGGCATGGATGAGACGATCTCTGCATGGATCAGGGCCAGCGGCATCAACCCCATATTTCTGGGGTGGGTGCTGGCCCTGGCGGTGTTGGCTTTAATTTCCCGATGGCGCGGAAAGTAGCCCACCACTGAACCCAATGCCTGGGGTAATCAATCCAGGCAACAGCGGCTGCTTGGGTTGAGCCGCCAACAGGCCAGGCAGGACGTTCTGAGCCGCCCGCTGCTGGATGCTGACGTTGAGGTTTTGCAGCGGCTGGGCGATGTTGGGGCCAAGGATGGGCATGTTTCGCAACAACTGCCCAACCACTAGCGCACCTGAGTTGCTGTTGTTCACAGCAGACGCGACAGGCTGGTTTTGCGCGTAGCTTGCCACTCGGCCCGTCATGCGCAAACGCCCCAGCTCCTCCTCGGTGAAAAGCAGGGAGAGCTTGCGATCACCGATCTTGTTCAGCGCGCGGTTGAATGCCGACTGGCTGAACTTCCCCACCTCGTCAGCGCTGCCACTCAGCGCCTTTTCCTTGAGGTTTGCAATCAGCGCGTCCTTGACCACTTGCGATCCTTGTGGGCCAAGCTGCGCCAGCACATCCCGCGCTTCGTTGGCTGTGCCCCCAATGATGTAGCGCGTTGCGATGCGCTCAGGGTCGCTCGATGAACCACCAGACAACACGCTGCGCACCAATGGGGAGGAGTCCTCATAGGCGTAGGCTTGGCGTGTAGCTTGGCGGGCACGGTTGACCGCTGAAATAGCGTCATCTGCGGCACCGTCTGCTGCCCTCATGCCTGCTGCAACGCCTTGCGTCACCAGCGTGTTGTTGGTGTCTGCAAAACCTGCGGGGCGCAGGTCAGCATCGCGCAAGATGCGCTGCGCAAGGCCAGCCGCCGCGCCTTCATTCCCGCCCTTGGCAACTTCACGCGAGAGCATGGATTGCAAGTTGCGGTACGCCTGGGGCGTGAAAGGCTGCTGGCCCGTCTGAAATGCTTCCATGTACCGGCTGATCGTCGGGTTCATGAAAGGCATCAATCCCTCATCCCCCAACGCCGCATTGATAGCACTCAAAGGCTGTGCAGAGACTGGCGCACGGTAGCCAGGACTGGCCTTGGCTGCATCCCATGCTGCTTGCTCTGCAGAGCGCAATCCCTCCCTCCGACCAATCACGGCAGACGTCAGCGCATCGCCAGCTTGTGCAGCGTTGCCACGGCTTGCGCCCTGCTCGTTCATCACCTGAATGAGTCTGGCGTTGTTCTGGTTCTGCACACGCGCCAAGCCTTGCAACTCACCATCGGCAGAGTTCGCGCCGATCTTGGCGAGATTCATTTCGCGCGTGATCTGCACCGGGTCTTGTGTGACCATGCCGCGTGTCGGCGTAACGCCGAGCGTGCGGAATTCAGCCAACCGGCGCACGGCCTCGGGGTCAAGTTCGCGGCCCGCTTTCAAGGCACTTGCCATCTCAGCCCGCATCGCCTGCCGCGCACGTTCTGGCACTTGGCTGTAGTCCATCCCAGCACGTTGCAGCGCACCGCTGATCTGAATATCCATCGCCTGCGGCGTCATGCCTGCATTCAGCAGCTTTCGGCCTGCGGTCAGGGCTGCATTGGCTGCGCCTGGAACCATGCCACCCACCACCCCGCCAATCAAGGCAGACCCGGCCTGCTGTAGCTCAGTCCCGCCGCCTTCGCGTGACAGCCCGCCCATGACACCGGCACCTGCTGCCGACGAAAGCTGCTGGACGGGGTTAGCAGCCAAGCCAGCGCCTACGGTGCCAGCCATGCCGGGGAGCTTTGCAATTTGACCAGCCGAGCCAATCAACCCACCAGACCCAGCGACCAATCGCGTAGCATCACCCACCACGCGCTCTTGTGCAGTTTCTGGCTTTGGCAGGCCGATGGAATCAGCCAGGCCCGCAGCAACTTCGCCTAGTGGCTTGGTGGCAATACCACCCATGCGCATCAAACCAGCGATTGGCTCGGTGAACACTTGTGCGGCCTGGGCGGGGCCTTCCAGTGCGTAGCGGGCAGTCAGCCCGAGCTGTCGTGGAATATCAGACAACCCCCTGTTAATGGCGCGGCCTGTCTCTTGCACAGGTTGCGGCTGTGGTGCAGCTTGCAGCCATTCAGAAGGCACGGCCATCCCGTTGCCCTGCAACTTCGCCACCAAGTCGGCCTTGGTGGTGCCGTCCGGGACGTTTTTAATGATCGTGCCATCCGGCAGGCGTACATCCATTATTTGAGGCTCCCGAAGTCAATCACATTGCCCTGCGCCTTTGCTGGCCCTGGCGCTGGAACGGTGAGGAATGGCGCAAGCGCTGCCGCATTGGGATTTGCCAGCAGTGGTTGCACGTTGGCGTTGTGGCGCTCGATGCGGTAGCGGGCGGTCTTCTCCAGCGATGCGGTGAGCGTTTTCAGCTCTGGCAGCGTCATGCTGATGTCACCCGAGGCGGCGCGGCGAATAATGTCGCGCTCGTTCTCGGTGATCTGGCCTTGGCCCTTCATCTGACCGGCTGCGTCAAGCTCAAGCTGCGCCATCTGCTGCATCGCGGCGCGGGTCTTTTGCAGCGTTTCGTTGGCGTCCTTGCCTGCCAGCCCAAGTTGCGATCCCAACTGCGTGAGAAGCATGGCGGGCTTGGTTGCAGGGCCAGCCATCACCTTGCCGCTGTTCAACACATCAGACAACTGCCCAATGGTGCGCAACGAATCAGATGCCCCCCGCGCTTGTGCCAGCGATGAATCCACCTGCTTGCCCAACCCGCCAGCAATCTCATTGAGAAAGGATTTCTCCGTGTTGACGCTGACGTTGGTACGCGCTGCACCGGCTGATGCCTTGCTGAGTTCGTACTGCTGATAAGCACGGTTTGGCACTATGGAGCCATCTGCGCCGAGCTGGAACGGCTTGTTGGGGTTGGGCAGTGTGCGGCCCGCCATGGTGGAGTCGTAGGGGTTGTAAACCACACCCTCGGACACTTCCATCTTGTCGCGTGGCACCAAGTCGCCGTAGTTGCGAGACTGCGCGAACTTTGCCAGCGATGCAGGGGTGAACGCCTTTGGGTCAATCTTGTCCACTGGCACTTCTTTTTGCAGCGCCTGCATGATCTGCATACCCTTGGCGGGGTTCACCTCCATCATGGCCTGCGCATAGCCCTGCGTATCAAATACGGCAGGCGTGCCAGGACGCCCAGCGCTTGGCAGGATGCCCGAAGCAGAGTCGCCAGCCAGAGGGGCAAGGCCAGGAGTGGCGGGCTTGAAGAACTGCCCAGCAAGCGAGTTTTCACGATCCTGCTGCGCCCACTCCTTCTGCTGCCGCTCCCGCTGGGTGTTGGCCCATGCCGACTCGGCTTTGCGCTGCTCTGCAACGTCCATCGAGTTCATTAGGCTCAACAACCCCGGCATGGCCTGCGAGCGTGGAGCCTGACCCAATGCCAGCAGCCCCAACCCCATGCGGCCCTCTTGGGTGTTGAAAATCGAGTCAAGTAGTCCAGCCATTAGGAGCCTCCGTAGTTGGTAAGCCGGTCACGCTCACGCTGTGCCGCTTCTTCCATCGCGATTTGCTCTGGCGTCTTGGCGTTGGGGTCAACGGGCGGCTTCTTGGGAATGCCGTTAGCTGCGGTGAACGGGTTCAGCTCTTGCCAGTTCAGAAGGCCGTAGCTTTGGCTGTTTGGTGCGACCACGGACATGCCGTACCCGCCGCCAGACAACAGGCCAGGGCTTGCCACCGCGAGTGGCTTGGTATTGACGATTTCACCGCCGCCCAATTGCGCACTGGCTGCGCCCATGCCTCCCAAGCCGGGCATTCCACCCAACCCAGCCATCACGCCAGACAGGCCGCCTCCCTGTGCGCCGCCCGAGTAGTATTGGCTCGGGTCGATCTGTGTGGGTCGAGTGCTCAATACCTCGCCGCCGCCAGAGGAACCCATGCCCCCCTGCTGCATACGCATTTCAGGAGGCAGGAATTGCGATGCGCTGATCGGAGTGAATGCCCCACCAAGCTCAGCCCCTGCTGGTTTGCGCTGGTAGTTGGTGTTCATCATCCGGTTGTTGAACGCCATCGCCTGGGGGGCCATGACGTTGCGGAAGTTGTCCAGGTCTGCATACAGGTTTTGGTAGCCAGCCTGTTGCAGCGGATTGAACGGGTTTTGCTGGTAGTAGGCTTCTAGCCCCTGGCCTGTGTCCAAGCTGTTGATGAGAGGTTTCTGCGCTGGCCCCCAAGGGTCTTTGGAGGCAGTTTGTTGCCCGCCGCCACCATCGCTCATTACCCCGCCTACGACTGCACCGGCCACCGGCCCGAGAATTGCTGCTGGCATTTATAGATCCTTTTCCATAGTGATGTAGCGCAGCCGGTAATCCTTGCGGCGACGCTGGCAACCGGGACGCCCGGAGAAGTAGGAGCGGACACATCCGATGGACTTGGCCCACTCGTTGACCTCATCCACCAAACACGGCTCATACACCCCCGCCGAATACGCGAGATGCACAGCCAAACCGTTTTTGGTTTGCTGCACCTCTGAAATCAGCCAGTAATCGTTGTGCCGCCAAAGCTGGGCGAGGTCTGCTTTGCATCGCTCGATCCAGTCCTCGACGTTGGCAACGTCAGAATGAACAAAGGCCGGTGCAAGTGCTGCAGCGGCCTCTGGAGGGATGGTGGATGGCAGGTAATGCATCAGAACTTCAACCCCAGCCCGCCACCACCGCCACCGCCAATGCCGTAGTCAAAGCTGCCAATGTTGTAGCTCGATGCCGGAGCGTTTGAACCAGTCATGCCAGTCCCACTGCCGCCGCCATTCCACCAGTTGGCAACTTGGCTGCCCAACTGCGCACCACCCAGCGCTCCCATGATCGGATTGCCACCGCCGCCGCTTGATGTCTGCGTTCCGTAGCCTTGGCCGATGGAGTTGTACTGGTTGCCGAACTGCTGCCAGTAGCCCTGCGGGGTGTTCTGGATGTTGGCTCCTGCGCCGATGCCGGTCTGGTTGTTGTTCATCAACTGGCCCCACAACCCCATGTTGTTGTTGTAGCCCTGCTGGCCCCAGCTCATGTTGTCGTTGGCGATCTGGCGATCCAAACCGGCATAACCCAAGCCCAGATTGCCCATGCCCAGGTTGTAGGAGTTGGCCGCACCGAAGTAACCCAGGTCGTTGTTGCGTCGGCCAAGGTCGTATTGCAGGGCGGTGTTGAAACCGTTGCCGTAGAGGTTTGCCAGCGCGTTAGCGTTGGTGGTGTTCAGGTCGTTGATGGCGTTTGCCTCAACAACACCCTGGCGCGATCCACCGTAGCCATTGGTCGCCATCGCCGCCGAACCAATGCGAGGCATTACATTGCGGTTGAAGTTCTGCGTGTTCTGCTGCACCAAGGCATCGCCCATCTGGTACAGATAGGGGTTCTGGCCTTGGGTGTAGCCCGCATTGCCAGATGCTCCAGGGCCGCCAATTTGTTCCGGCTTCATGTAGTTGGTCGTCGCGCCGCCGGGGGTCGGGTTACTGTACCCAGAGTCAGCCTCAGCCATAGGGACGTCATAGCCCATGACCGACATTGCCTGCTGGCCTGTTATGCCACCGATTTGACTACCTTCTGACAGCCTGCCACCTTCGCCATAGATGAAATTTCCATTGGCATCCAATTGGTACGGGCTTGATCCCGTAGTGCCGTCTGCATACCGGAATGTGTAATCAGCCATGTTCTCTCCTTATCCTAAAAACCGCCATGCCCCGGCGCGGTAGCAATACACACCACCGCCCGACCCTGGGTTCCAAGTCGTTCCATCTGCCAAGACAACCATCCCGTCGAAGACCTTGCCCGGTGGTGTGTGCACGACTTCCAGCCGCACAAAAGGAAAAGGCCCGTATTGGGCCTGCTCGATGTTGGATAGTTCTTGGTCTAAATATGCCGGGAGGCTCTCTGCACTCCCCGGCACGTTGCGCTTGCGGTACATCAATACCTCCCTGCCATCACAAAATCAACATCGAGCGATGTGATGCGCCAAGGCTGGTTGTCCAGCGATGTGATGCGCAGGGCGATATACCGGCCCGTTGCAAACAGGTTCAACTCGTTGTTGGCCGTCTGGCCGACTGTGTAAGTCACGGGCGCAGACCATTGCGCCGCCTGCTCTGGGTTCATCGTGCCGCCAACCTCCAGCTGCACCTTGGCACCGATGGCCCCCTCGACCCGTACAGTCAACCCGCGCACTGTCTTCGTCCTGGCGGCATCTCCAAACCACAGCCCCAGGCGCTCGGCATAGCTGGTGTAAGCCGCTCCGTTGCGGGTTCCGGTCACATCAGCCGCAGAGATTGCAGAGGCAGAGCAAAGCAACAGCCGCTCTTGCGCTGGCGATAGCTCATCTTCATCCCATGCGAACGTGGCATCTGCCCATGCATACGCCTGAGCGCTCCATGCCTGCGTTGCGCCTTGGGCGAGTTGCCCGGTCGCGCCATAGGTCACGTTATCCAGGGTGCGGAGGCTCCATGTCTTTTCGCGCCAGTTCCACACCATGGCCTTCGTGCAGGCCTGTTTTCCCAGCTCTGGGTAACATATCCACACTTCTGATGCGCCAGGGTTGGTCGTGACAAAAGCCCTCCGGCGGGTGGCTGCGTCAATAGTGCGGAACAGCGTACGCCGCAGCACACCATCAATGATGGATTGCGCTCCCTGCCCAGAGTGAATCACTACATCACCATTGGTAAGCAGCACATGCCCAACCGGGGTATCGGCCACCGCTCCCACGGTCAGCAACCCCTGACGCCCTGGCAGGCGCTGGAAGCTGAAAACATCCGTCCCGCCACTCGCCCGCATGGCGTACATGGCGTTTTGCTTGTAGATGACGTTCACATCGCCCATGACCATCTGATCGACCATCAGGCTAGGGTCTTCGGCCAAGTCCAGTTCCCCGGCCAGCTTGGTGAGGTCTGTGACGTTCCAAGAAGTCGGCACAGCACCGGGGACGGCCACATCCGACCACATGACCATGTGAGGGAAAAAGTCCGTCCCCTTGGTCAAACCCACGGCCACCAGCACATTTTTGAATGGCCTGATGGATCGTGCCCGCCAATTCGCGTCCCATCCTGGCAATGGAACCAGCTTATTGACCGCTGGTGTTCTGTCCCAATACCACGGCACATCCTTGCCGTTGTTCATCACCAGCACGCCATTCAGTACGCCACCCGTCCAGCGGTCATCAATGCCACCTGTTGGTGCAGTGGCAGGCGTGATGTTGAGGCGTGTGGTGCCATCGTCTGCATACACCGCGTTGAGGCAAGCATGCACCCAATACTGGGTGGTTGCGGTGTTGTATGGCTGGAGCCAATACGGAGCACTCACCGGTGCGTCAAAGACACGCTGGTCGCCTTTCATCCGCTCCAGTGCCCCATTGCGAAACCGCACGTTTGCACCGTCCGACCATGCGTTTTCCGGCAGTTCTTGGGCTTGTACGTCTTTGTTGATGCCGACTTGGCCGAGAAGCTGGATGGTTTTCATCATTGGTTGTCTGCGTGATGCATCAGCCTGTGTGATGTTCCTTGTCCTGCACGGGTGCGTCGAGGATTTCGAGCGCACGTCCAGCGGCGATCAGCCCCACTGCCTCCAACGTCAGGACGCCAGTGCGGGTGTCTTCGTCGTCCAAGTTGATGAAGGTGGCCTGCTCTTGGTCTTTCAGGTCAGCACGCAGCGCCGCCGCTTGCTGGCGCTGTGCTATGGGCGCTGTGGGGTCGTCCAAGGCTGCAAACTCGATACCGGCTTTTTCCGCTTTGGTGAAGCGGTTGCGGAAGGCGAGTTTGGTGATGCGGCGATCTGCTGTTGCTGGAGTTGGCACGTCAGGCACTAGACGGTAGTTGCCTTCCGGGTAGCGCTCCAGCATGAGTTGCTCGTCAGCCACGATGGTGTTTTCGACGTTGCCTCGCGCGTCAAGAATTTCATAAATCATTTTCGTTCCCCTCAAGAAGCAAGCCATTCGATGATTACGCCGCCACCACCACCAACACCAACAACACCACCAAAAAGGCCACCACCACCACCACCACCAAAAAGGCCACCAGCACCACCAGCACCACCACCACCACCAGCCTCCCCAGTTATTTCAGGGTTACCGCCGCGACCTAATGGCTGAAGCAATCTTCCGAAACCAAAAGGTGTGGAGAAAGTTGGGGCTGATGCTTGAAGACCAAGGCCTGGGCCTCCGAGGTGAGCTACAGGTGAGGGGCCAAAAGCCCCACCACCACCTCTGCTGCTGCTGGCACCACCAACACCACCACCACCACTACTGTTGAGAGCGGCAGAGCCATACCCGATTCCGTACACACCTACTGCACCACCGCCCGACCCTGCGACATTACCAGAATGGCCGCCTTGCACATTAAGGTCACCGCCGGTTGCAGTACCTCCAGCAGATGTAGTGCCACCATTTGCAGTGAGTGATACCCCTGGGGCAGTGAGAATGGTGTTGCCACCAGCTGCCCCAGGGGTGCTTCCACCAGCGCCCACAGTGAAAGAAATCACATCACCGGCAGCGAGTGAAATCAACTTCTGGGCGAAGCCGCCAGCGCCGCCGCCTCGGCCATCGTTCCGCCCAGCCGCACCACCCCCAATCGCCGTAATCAGGTATTTGCCTGTACACGGTGCAGTAAACGAACCAGACGCCGTGAAAGCGCGTTGCTCTGGAAAGCCGCCGCCGCCACCCAAAAAATCAGAAAGATTTGCCATGTAGTTACCTCAAGTGAGGATCCATCCGTAGCCAGCACGGAACACGAAGCGCAGTGCAATCCACTGCTTGTCGAGCGTCAGGTCTTCTGCCAGCCCATTGATGTTTTGGCCGTTGCGCAGCGCTCGCGCAGTGGTGGTGCCGCTGGTATTCACCACATCCACCCACACACCATCGGCTGGCGATGCGGGAAGTGTCAGGTTCAGCGATGCTGTCAGGCGGTAGCGGCCATACAGCGCAGCGGTAGTGTTGACGGCAATGTCGGTGTAGGGTTCTGGGAATACAGGGTTCACCCAGCTAGCATTTGTGCCGTTTGTGGAGATCACCTTGCCCGCGTTGCCCGTTTGTCCTGGCAGAACGGTGGAAAACGCCGCAGACGCCACAAACGCTGTCGTGGCTACATCGGTGGTCGCCGTGCCTGCCGTCATCGTTGGAGCCTTGAGAGCGCCGCCCGTGAAGTCGTGCGTGCCTGTGTAGGTGTCTCCAGCCTTTGCCGCCTTGCTATTGATCTGCGCCTGAATCGGGCTGGTGGCTGTGGACAGGTATCCCTGAATCGCTGGCGTCAGCGGGCCGACTGTGGTGGTGTTGGGGAATGAGTGTGTGCCCGTCCAAATTTGCCCCGCAATCTCACCCTTGGCGTTGATCTGGCTTTGCACACCAGACGTCACGCCAACCAAACGATTCAATTCTGTGCTGCTGGCCGTGATGGGGGTGGTGTAGTTTGGCAGGCGCGTAGCCCACTCAGCCTGCACAAATGCCGTAGAGGCCGCGCCTGTGGTGTTGGTGCCTTGCGCCAGGGTAGGCACAGCAGCCGTACCGCTGAACACATGGGCACCAGTCCACGTTTGGCCTGCAATCGCTCCCTTGCTATTGAGCTGCGCCTGGATGTCGGAGGTCACGCCCGTGACGTAGTTCAACTCCACTTGTGACGCAGAGACAGCACCGGCCACGTTCGGGAATGTGGTCTTCACCACCGTCTTGAGCAGGCGCAGGTGGTCATCGCCCTCGGACACAAAGTCCGAAGACGTCGGCAGCGTGGTGTTCAGTTGGGTGGGGTAGAGCGCGGTTTCTACGGTCATTTGCGACCTTTCATAACGAGCCGCGACCCACTGATGGATGCGGCCTTGTCGTAGCTGGTCAGTGCGTTGACTGACGATGCGTAATTGGCGGCTTCACGCGCTGCAAACGCGTCATCGAGGTTGCGGCGACCAACCTCCACCAAGAGAGAGGAAACGTAGATGTTTGGCG
>JACCEA010224688.1_pt1 | contig 10835 bp, 16 predicted proteins | sample 7449851 | NCBI WGS metagenome assembly JACCEA01 (sample SAMN15323453, study PRJNA562643) | freshwater metagenome | isolation source: river surface water | place: USA:Blue River Watershed | collected 2017-08-18 | reverse complement strand
GGGTCTGCTCCGCTCTGACGCATCAGTTGCATATACTTTTCTAAATCGTGAGTGTAAATCCATGCTCTCATAGTATTCTCCTAAGGTTGGAGGTCGGGATGGGACTTGAACCCACATAATACGGATTTGCAATCCGCTCCATAACCAATTCTAGCACCCGACCAAATAAAAAAACCCTCCTAAAACCAGTTAGATTCTAGGAGGGTGTAAACAAACACTAACAAACCAATGAAACTATTGTTTCACGAGTTTGCCCCTCCGCTGGAGCTGTGATAAAAACGCTCGGTCTTAATCATGCAGGTGTTCATTATTTATCTCCGTAAAGGCTTGTTGCCTTCTGTTAAATTTAATATACGTTAAAAAAGTCCAATAAGCAAGAACAATTTTAAAACTTTTCTTGGATGAGCTTATTGCGAATTGTAGTGTGGATGCCTGGATTCACCTTCATTGCAGCAGGAACCATCACGTGACGGATGTAGTTGCGAACGGCGAATTGAGGGTTAGCATTGGTAGGATCTTCATACCACGCGAGTTGCTTGCGTTGGCACCAGTCAACAAATTCAGATTTTCTTGTGGTACGGAAAGGACGAATTACGTTAACATTACGATAGGCAATAGTCTGGTCACGCCCATTACACATATTCCACAGCCAAGTCTCAACGCAGTCGTCAAGGTGATGGCAGGTGATTACGGTTCCGTTGATAGAGTGTAAAAACTGGTAACGCTCATTACGCCAGTGTTCTTCCCAAGACTCATCAGCTGGTTTCTCAGCCTTACCTTGCTTTAGCAGCAGAGGAAGTTGACGTTTCTCAGCAAACTGCTCTACAAAAGCCTGCTCCGCTGAGGAAATTTCATTTCCGTGGTTGATGTGCGCTAGCACTACAGTATGATTGCGACGTAGAAAATCTACAACAGCAACACTGTCAACTCCGCCGCTGAACGCGACATACACTGTGCGAGGAATTTTGCCTTGAACGTGGATCACAATTTATCTCCTTTGATATAAGATAACAGATCAACTACCCTCAGGCAACGGTTATTTCGATGAGGCCGGTGCGGTATCTACCAAGAGTTAACGACTCTTAGGCTGCCCATGCTCCGTTTGCAGTTAATTACTCTGCCGTGCTATCTAGCTAGCATAGCACGCTTTCCATACCTCAAAATTGTCAGAATCATTGGGGAAGCTGAGATTGCTCTCAGCGGCACCTTGCCATACTCCCCGTCAAAGATACACTGTTATGCTGATTTCTACTCCGAAGAGCTACGCACCTCAGCCAGTGTACCCGTGGCGGGGAGTACTGGAATCGAACCAGTCATTTTTATTTTTTGCTGTAATGATTCTATTAGTTGGTGTCGGCTTCAGATTATCACATTAACTTAGCTCAATCTTTGCGCGAAGAGTACCGACATAATTGGTGGACACTTGGAGATTCACACTCCACAGACTAACATCTTTATTATCACCGCACTCTATGTGATTTATGGCGCTGTCAATCTTGACTCTTTACTGAGTGCCCTTATCTATGCCCCATCGTATTCGTACCCACACACGCTCATGTATGTAATACGCCACGGTCTGGACTATGTTCATGAGAATAGCTATATGAAAACCCACCCACCATGCTGCAATTAGCGTGGCAATGATTCGCCAAGTTATTGACTTGACGATAGACCTTTTGTGGGTTTCCAACCTATTTCTCCTAATTTATTTGGTGCGGAATGAGAGGGTCGAACTCCCGACATTCTCGGTGTAAACGAGACGCTCTACCACTGAGCTAATTCCGCAATCTATCTAGAACACTCTATTTTAAGACCGCTATTTTGGCGCTGAGACGCGCTTGGGTATAGAGTGTTAGGCTAGTTATGGCACGGAACTAGCAACCGCATCTTTAAAGACATAAACGCCGTTTAAAATAAATAAATGACTCTCACACTTTGAGTCTAACATCTAGAATTGAGTGACCCGCCTTGCGGCTACCGTACATAGGTATCTAGAGCGAAGTGCTTACGCATAGCTTGCCGGAGCCGACTATCGTAAGCAGTGATTGGATTCATATCGCATACTATCCACAAGTTAATTCCTGGATGGTCTGTGGACCTCAACGATACTATCCAACCCATTCATGATAATGTGTATTGCTACACGTTATTAGTTGCAGTATCCATCCAAGGAAGATTTGCTACGCTGGCTCTCCCTTGCCTCGATTGCTAAGGCTTACGCCTCAGTCATAATCCAAGCCTCAACGGCTTGTTTAATTCTAGACAATTCTGGATTATCTACGTATCCGCCTTTTGTCCTATCATAAATCTTAACAGAAACTTTGTCAGCTCCATACTTGGCAACCATATTAACTACACGGGGTAGAATAAAGTTGTAAAACTCAAATTCACGCTCTGGTTTTCGCTTAGCTTCAACACTGAGGTAGCTAGTACCAGCAATGTAAGCACGAGCTAGAAAAGTTGCTCTATTTTCACGACGAACATCTTTTACTCGATGTTCACGCAGTGAGCTACGTTGACGGTGAGGTTTGCAAGTGTAAAGGTTGAGTGGCTCATTGGAACCTGTAGCCTCATGCTGACGTTGATGCCATGCAACTTGCTTAGTAAGTTTGTGTTCTTCAAAGCGAATAATACGAGCTTCTTCGCCTAGGTGTTTTGATTTAATTTTTAGTTCTAGTGACATTTTTATCTCCTTGATTATGTTAATATAAGTTATTGTTAAGCATTAATCAAGGCTAAGGCGGTCGTGTAATCTACAAAATGTATCTCCTCATTTAAATTATTTGGTGGAGCGGTTTTATCTATGCCTATATCCGTCCCCTTGCCTAGCTCTGGCGCCACATCGTCGAGAGGTGGGTGATTGGTACTCCAGGCGGGAGTTGAACCCGCTTCAGTATTGCTACTTACCGAGTCTGTTGCAACTCTGCATTTCCCCTTTCGGGCTGGAGATTTGTGGTGACCCCAACAGGAATTGAACCTGCTTCCGACTGCGTTAGGGCGCAGCTGCACTACCGTAGTGCTATGGAGCCATTATTCTTCTTGGTCTGAGTAACACTGGTCACAAATACATACTTCTTCAGTTACAGACATTTCTGAAAGTTCACACCACCAACCACAGCTTTCACATAGAAAAATGTGATTATCTAGGTAGTTGAGGAAAGGCATATAGTCGATTAGGTCTTCTGCCTCTCGTTCAAGAAACGAGTGTAACCCTTCGCAAGTACCTTGCAAATCATAGATTAGCTGGTTCCAGCGGTCAAGTTCAGCGTTTGAAGTCAATCAGGCTAATCCTTCTATTACGTCAGCTACTGCGGCAATTCTATTGGCAAGCGACGCTGAGCTATCTAGCTCAGCAGGCTCTCCATATACAAGTTGGAGAAAGCTATCTATGGCTACTTCTAATCTAGCTACGTTATAATCTAGGCTAGAAGTATCATCTTGAGTGAAGTATTCAATGTGTGACATGTGTGTTTTCCTTTATGATCTTACTATACGCTAACTACCAGCAATGAGCAAGAACTATTTGGCGGAGAGCAGAGGACATGCTCCTCATCGAGCTTGCCCGACGTGACGCTTTCCAGGCGGACCCGGCGCGCTTGTCCGGTTTACTCTCCAAATTTATGGCGACCTGTACGGGAATTGAACCCGTGATCTCTTGCGTGACAGGCAAGCATCTTAAACCACTCGACTAACAGGCCAATTTCATTGGCGGAGCGACTGGGAGTCGAACCCAGTCTACCTTTGCAGGTAGTATAGATTAGCAATCTACTGCCTTACCGTCCGGCCCCCGCTCCACGTTTCTTATTTCTTTCATGTGCTCTCTACGAACTACGTCTTCTCTAAAATCTGCACAGAAGCAACAACCACAACCCATGCGTTTGTATTTCTTGCCTCGGAGATTTATGTTAGCAGCCGAAGGAGCGTAAGAGCCGCCACGAGGGCGATGCTTCCAATTACGTCCTAGACCAAATACTGGAGACTTAGGCAAACTGCTTTCCTTTTATTGGCGGATAGGGTGAGATTTGAACTCACGGTACCTGTCGGTACGTCGCTTTTCAAGAGCGGTGCAATAAGCCAGACTCTGCCACCTATCCTTGTTTATCTTGAAGTTCTGCTATTGTATTAAGCAGTAATTTATTTTGTTGACCTAGTGCAAAGTTTTCTGTTTGAAGCTTAACTATGCTTGCTAGCAACACTAAATCGCGAGTAGCTGGGTCTGTACGAACATAGGCGTTATACATAGCATGAGCAAAAGCTGTATAAATAACATCTTCTTCTACTGGCAGCTCGCCCCATTCTATGGGGTTTTTGTATTCCGCCTGTTTTGCTAGTTCTACTAGCTGTTCAACAGTAACATTAAGTGTCAACGTCTGCACTCCTGGTAACATACTTAGTTAACTTTACATTTACTGCATTGATTACTTCATCAACTGGAGTACCATAAAGAGCTGACATTTTTTGGCAATGGTCTACAAATCTTAGTGCTACAGCATAATCATCGCTTCTAAGCGTAGACCATATTACATAATCAGCTTGTTGTTTAACGTTCATCATAACCTCTAATGTGAGAATTGTTTTGTCAAGATGCCACAACATCATCTTCATTATCTGCATATTTACGGGCCCTGCAGTATTGGATTACTCCTTGGGGTACGTCACACATCTAGAAAAGTAATGAACGCAGCGCTGTGCCGCTCACTATACCTTGTCGAACCCATTCGCGGAGTAGGTTCTATTCCAGACAAGACACAAAACAATTCACAAATTAGAGATTTGGCTCCCAGTGCAGGGCTCGAACCTGCGACCCACTGATTAACAGTCAGTTGCTCTACCAACTGAGCTAACTGGAAACGCTTTTTACTACTCGGTCGTTACAGTATAAAGTTACGGTAGCGTTGGACCTAGACTTGAGTTTACAGTGAAACCACTGTTCAGCCTCGCACAAAGTGCCGACTTCTACAGAACCCCACTCGCCGCTAGGCAGTGTATGAACTACTTTATACATCTTACTATCTTTTATTTGGTGCGGATGGAGGGACTCGAACCCACACGCCGAAGCGCTAGAACCTAAATCTAGTGCGGCTACCAATTACGCCACATCCGCGGTATTAATTTATCAGAATCAGGGGTTTTGTGCCGAATCGAACGGCTCAGTTTGATTAATAGTCAAATGCTCTACCAGTGAGCTTACAAATTTTTTGCTGAACTGATTCTATATTTATTCAGGTTGGAGTTTAGTTTGTTGATCTATCCATTGATCTATCTACGCAAAGCGCGTGGAATGGGATTCGAACCCATAACGTACAAATTGTACAGTTTGCTGAAACCAACCTATAAGGTATTATTCTTTATCTCGTTTTGCTACAAAGCCATACATTTTATCGGCTGTCTTAAGCAGGTCGTCCATCGAATAAGTGGTCTGAACTGCTTTTGCAATTTCCTGCATATTAGCAGTTCCCGCACTAATCAGAGCCTTAGTAAACTCTGCGTTAATCTGTGCCTGCTTGTCCATGTAATCCTTGGCTAGTGCTAGAATATCTGAACGGATTTCAAATGCGTTTTTAGTCATGTGTGTGTCTCTCCTCCGTTAATATTACAGGATGGGTTTGTTGCTTGTTTATACCCAAAATAAATGCTTGATTTATTGCTGTAGCCATCCTAATTGCAGCTAAACACTTGTGTTTAGGTGGAATTAGAATGAGCGTCTCACGACATTGACGCTCGTGTTAGTATTATGACCAATAACGGTAACTAACTTTTACAAGAGATTGCTGATTAGGCAACCATTCTAGAACTCTTGTGTATTCCGAGACCTTAACATAGGTCACACGTGTAGTTGCCTATCAGGCCAACCTACCAACTACCTGCCGAGGGACTTCCACTCCCTTGGTGGGGCACAAACTCGCGTGTTGCACTAACGGCCTTTGCGTTAACGTCGTAAAAGGCTTAGACGATAGCGATAGATTAGGTAATCACTCTAAGCTATCCTATTTTGGAGCGGACGATGGGGTTCGAACCCACGACCTTCTGCTTGGCAAGCAGAAGCTCTACCACTGAGCTACATCCGCATTAGTTTGGAGCGGGTAACGAGGATCGAACTCGTCTCATCAGCTTGGAAGGCTGAGGCGCAGCCACTACACCATACCCGCAAATTTCAACTTAAAGCGTAAACAGGCTCTGGATGATTGTGCCTGCCTTGTCTGAGACGTAAAACAGCTTGATGCGTCCTGTTTACGGTTTAAATTGAACGCTGAGGTTATCCTACTCAGCACGCGGTCGCTTCTTGTCCGCGAGGACAGTACTATGAACACTGAAGAACACTCGGCAATGTAAGCTATCATCAGACTAGTACGAGTTCTAATTGCCACCTGAAGCGGTTAAGCCGGTTACTAATCCGGCGACACTGTTTCGTCGTGTCAGATTCTGAACTGAACGGCGATAAGCTGCACTATTTTCAGGTATGCAGGCTACCTCTACCCAGCGTTGTCAGTATCGCCCTGATGCTGGTAGCTTGCAGGAGTTCATCCCCGCTCGCTTGAAAAAGTTCGTCACAAGGTTCATTTTTAGGGTTTATATGAACGCCGAGGATCAATCGGCTGACTAAACTAAAAAACAACTATAACGTGTTGCCGTATACGTGCAGACTCTGCAAACGGTTCCCAAGCCCTAGGAGGAAAGGGACAAATCTCTGGGGTGGACTGCAACCACCCATTCACAGGTTTAGTGACCTACGTCTTAGACATCTTAGAGGACAGAGAAATTAGTTGGAGTGTTTTCCCCTCACGGCACACCGCCTATTACCCAAACTAATTTAGGTAATCACACTCCGAAGCTGATGCCTACTCACTCCGCGCACGGTAGTTTTCAGGCTTTAAATATTCAGGATGTTTTTGTTGCATTATCCGAGCTGATTAGCTGCTGTAAACATCCTATAATCAATATTATCTTATTTGAAACAGTTTAGCAAGAGAAAAGTTAAATCTGGATGAACTTGAAAGTTTCTTGATTCATGGTAAGAAATTTTTTGAAAGTTGCTGAACTCATCCAACTTATACATAACTATAACTCTTTTCTAAGCTGTTAGCAAGCGAAAAGTTAGTTTAGGCTCTACTAGCAGGCGCGGACTAGCGATTTATTGGAAAGGAAGCGCCCTTATCCATGCCTAACTTTGGTTGCGGTGGGCGGGACTCGAACCCGCGATTTACTGGTTATGAGCCAGTCGAGATGCCGCTTCTCTACCCCGCAAAAATCATTGTGCTGTATTTAGTTCAACTGCTAAAAACAACAGTCGTTCCTCTACAGTCTTAGACTGGTCAATCACTAGTTCTATGTGAAGAATCTGCTCATAGTATCGAACAAATGCTTGTTCTAACTGTTCTAGAGCTTTTCGTTCTTTAACTAGAAGTGCCATCATCGTTTCCTATAAACTTTAAAGGTTAGTGCTGCTTAGGTCGTTTTGGTAGCTAATCAAAACTTATAAGCGTAGTCCCCGGCTGTTCTTGTTCAGCGGACGACTCTCTGTAAGCGGCTACAAGAACCAACCCACTTACTAGAAGTCACCTAGATTAAGGCTCCAGGCAGTTGTTCCCAACACTAACCATTAAAGTTTACAAAAGTCTTTCTGTAAACTTCATTCTTATAATATAAGTGATTCTCAAGCGTAGAGCAAGAAGAAATTTTAAATAACTGCTCGTTGCCGGATAGCCATTGCAAGTCTTTCACGTACAGTCTTGGCTGTGGCTCCGTTACGCCAAACAGCGCGAGGCTGCTTGTATACCTTACACCAAATAGCAAACGCACGACCACGTTCGTATTCAGTAGCGTCGCCTCGATGTGGAATGTCATACTGGTAAGGTAGGCCTTTGTAGGCGTCTAGATAACCAGTACGAAACCACTCACGAGTACTGTACGCTTCAGCAAGCTGCATTGGAGTTACTAGACGGCCTTTAAAATTGTCATTTACAGATTTAGTCATGCTCATCTCTCCTCATTACAATTAACAATAACATGAAATAAGGAGAGATGCAAGATTATTTTTATTTAGACAATGCAGCTTTACACGAAGCGTTGTCTCGTTTAGTTTGTTCTGCTGAAGGAGGCTGAACAAAATGTACGCCAGCCGGTATGCGCCCTGTTTTGTCCCACACAAACCATGCATAGTCGGTAGCGTCTGTACCGCTACCTGTAAAACTTGGGCGCTTAGACAATACATATAAGGCTACTGGAGAATTTGACTTCCACCACTCATAACGTTTTATAGAAGCCAAATAATTAAGTCTAAGCAGCATGAATACTGTATCAGCATTTTTTAGGCTATGGTCGATGAACTCTTGAGCTATGCTGAAAGGAGGATTAGTGAAGATTAAATCTACCTTGTTATTCCAATCAAAGAAGTCTAAACCTTCTGTAATCTCTGTATATGTAGTAGACAACCCTTTGGATTTTAACCAATCATATAGTCTACCGTCACCTTTGCAAGGCTCATGTGCTGTCTTAAATAAAGACCAATTTACATCTAAATTTTCTGCACACCATAAAGGTGTTGGATAAAAATCAGTTGCGTTTAATCTCACCCCTGCTACTTGTCTGCTCAAAATATGCTCCTAATTCATGTTCGTACAGAATAGTAATAGTTTTACTGGACTTCTGTACTTTATCACAAGCCCACTTCTTAATTCCGGGCTTGGTCTTCCAATATTCACCACCTAAAATAAGAAGACCATTTTTAGATGGGTGTTGTTCAAATGCTTCCAGCACGTAAGGTATTTTTTCTGCAACACTTCCAGCACCTTCTTGATTTTTACACTCAATAGCTAAGTCAAGAGCTGGAATATAAAAATCCATCTTGGCATTATGCCCGTATATAGAAGTATACTTATGTTGCTTATCAAAGAGCAGCTTATAGCTATCTAATAACACTTCGATACGTTTTTCCAAACGCATACCATTGATGTTTGCATTACCGCCTTGGCTCATTGTATCTCTCCTTGTTATATATAACAATAACATATGACAAGGAGAGATGCAAGATTATTTTTGTTTTACACGCCCGTGAAACTCCGTTTCACCGTGATTTGTCTTGTCGAATAGGTACCAACAACAATTATCTTTACCAGTGCCAGCACTATCTTCAATCCACTTGACGCGACCAATGCTTACAATTTTAACAAGTCGATTTCTGATTAATTCTGAACTTTGCTCAGTGTGCATCCAATCAGCGTCAAACAACAGCCAAGTAGGTCTAAGATCACTAAACCGCTCAATCATCGCGTGAAGTAAGTACCCACTCTTTTTGGAGCGTTCCCACGGTGGATTTGTGATGATAAAATCACAGTGCTCAACGTGAGTTTCATTTAGATCTAGAGCATCTAGCTCTTCAACGTCACCCGCCTGCGGCTCAATATCATAAGCTGAAATACAACTAGCATCTGGATGTAGTGTTTCGATGTGTGTAATCAATCTAGCATCACCGGCACACGGCTCACAGAAAGTAAAGCTAGGCGGCAGATGAGGAATCAGCGGTTTTACGGCAGCCAACGGAGTTGGATAAAAATCCCTAGGCTTGCGCTCATAATCACTTCTCTTTCCCAATTTCATCCTCCAATCCTAGCCAACGAGCCCAACTATCATGACGAAGCTGGAACGGTAGCTGCTTACGTTTACGAACAAGCTCATAGTATCCTGGCTTGTATGGCTGATAAAGCGGCTTCATGTGCAGCTTATCTTCTTTTTTGGTGTTACAAGGCGAACATGCAGTAGCAATATTTTCCCACGTAGTTTTACCACCTTTACTTAGCGGTAACACATGGTCCATAGTAGCAGTATTGTTATTAACACTAGTGCTGCAATACATACAACGATAGTTATCTCTAAGAAAAATATTTGCTTTGCTGAACCTTACATCAGTATTTCTGCGTAAGTAGCTTTTAAGCATGATAACTGCTGGAACATGAGTCTCCCAGTTAGCACTGTGAACAACCCAGTTATCGTACCATTCTAACACATCACACTTATCATGGTACATGTATAGAATAGCTTCTTTCCAGCTTACTGCACTAACAGGCAGTAAACTTACTGGAAGGCCATCCGCGTTTAAAACTAAAGTATCCATGATTACTTCTCTACATTCTTCTTTCTTTTTTCTAAATAATCTTTGTATTCTAATGGGTTTAAAACAGCTAACACGCTGAGAATAACTCTCACTCTAGCTATGTTTCTTGTCTTAATTGCCTCTACTAGCTGTCGTTTATACGTAATTGACAGTCTAGATGTTACTGGATTTAACGGCAAGTAGTTCTGAGATGATTTGTTCTCGTTGTTCGTCACTGTAAGTGCTCCAATATCGTATCTGGTCTATGGACCTGCCACAGCCAGAACACACTCCGTCATCTAGAGTGCACTTGCGTATGCAAGGAGTTTTAATAGGCCCAGTCGGGATAGGACGACTTTTTATTCTTCTGACCAAACCAATTCTCCAATTCCCACTCGCTGTAGATATTGTGATCACATAGAGGGTCTGTGATAACAGGCGTTACTCCACGCATCATAATATTACCTGGGTGTAGATCTAGTTTTACATCTAGTTGCTCTGCCATTTCTCTAATCTGATGTGCGATAGAGAATAATTCATGTGACGGCGCAAGATACTTAAGTGTGTAGCTGTCGTCGCTAACAACAGAACTAATATCGTTAGATACTACTAGCTTGTGCTCTGGAAGAGGCTCTAGCCGCTCCATCTTGACAAGATACCAGTCTTCTCCCACGTGAATGTCGTACACACGAGGGAAGTGTGGATTATTAACGAGAGACGGCTCTTGAATATAATTCAAGAACGG
>JACCEA010897556.1_pt1 | contig 10836 bp, 8 predicted proteins | sample 7449851 | NCBI WGS metagenome assembly JACCEA01 (sample SAMN15323453, study PRJNA562643) | freshwater metagenome | isolation source: river surface water | place: USA:Blue River Watershed | collected 2017-08-18 | reverse complement strand
GCCCCGTGCGGCGAGACGCAGACCCTGCAAAGGCGCAAGCCAAGGCGCCTGGGCAAGCCAAGGCGCCAGGGCAAGCCTGGGCTCACCCGTACTACTGGGCTCCCTTCGTGCTCAGTGGCAGTTGGCTGTAGGCGACTGAAGTTGCGGGGGCGATCTAATCGCGCCCACGTCACAAAACCCCTGCTCTTCGTCAGTCGCCTGGTGCTCGCTCATCAGCATCTGGCGCGTCAGGCTTTCGGCCTCACAAAGTGTCAGTTAGGCCGTCTAGTAGGGGACGGCGACCATCCATATAGAAATCCTACAAAGGGGGCAGTCCTTGATCACTTGTCAAACATGCGGCGCTGAAGGGCGTCGGGGCTTCAAGTTTTGTCCGAAGTGCGGTGGTACCGACTTCGGTGGGGCAAATCCCGCAGTCGCTGGGGCACTTCCGACAGCCTCCCAGCCCTCACAGCCATCGGGCAGCCCCGCGGTGGCTGTACCGGCGACGGCAGGCTTCGACTGCATTGATGTGCGCGGGATGCAGTACGCGGGCTTCTGGCGGCGTTTGGCGGCGATCGTGCTGGACCAGGTCTTCACAACCCTGCTCTTCAGTGCCCTGCTGCTCATCGTGATGACAGGGAAGAACGAAAGCTTGTCTTTGAACCCGTCGATAGTGGATTGGAGCGCTGTGGTGTTCGTCTGGCTCTACCACTCGCTCCAAGAGTCAAGCGCGAAGCAAGCCACATGGGGCAAGCGCGTTATGGGTCTGGTGGTGAGCGACATGGAAGGCAAACGCTTGGGCTTTGTTCACGCCACCGGACGCTTTCTTGCCCACTTCCTCTCCTGGGCATCGTTCTGCATCGGCTTTCTCGTCGCACTCGTCACCCCGCGCCGCCAAGCACTGCACGATTTGGTTGCACGGACAGTGGTGATGCATCGGGGGGACTGAACTTTGAAAGTCCGATGCACTCAGTGTGGCGCACTGCATCTTCACACCATGCTGGCTTGTCCGCAATGTTTCGCCCCAGTTGATGGCACACCCGCCTCTGCGAAGGGCGCGATCACGCCACCCTCGACTTCACCGAATCCCACGACGCCACAGACTTTTACGGGCGCTTGGGCTGGCTCGCCTTTGACTCAAGGCGCCTTCTGGCGCAGAGGCCTCGCCTTGTTGATTGATTTGGCCCTGTTGGCGGGTCCCTGTCTTCTGGCTGCCGAGATCCTGCCGCTGTTCGGCGCCATCGCGCTGAGTTGGCTTTACTTTGTGGCCTTCGAGGTCGGTCCCTGGTGTGCAACGCCCGGCAAGCGACTCTTGAAGCTGCGTGTCGTGGATGTCAATGGCGTTGCCTTGCGGGTTCCGCGCGCGACCCTGCGGTTCGCGTGCCGGTTCTTGTCAGCTCTGCCGATGGGTGCCGGTTACCTGATGGCACTCTTTACGGCACACCGGCAAGCGCTGCACGACTTGTTGGCCAGCACACGTGTCGTGTCTCGCTGACCAAGCACATCACTGTTTTCATACGAAAGGGAACTCTTATGACGATCGAAATCTCCTACGCCGCCAGCTCTTCTCAGCGCCAACTCTGCCTCTTGGTTCTGGACGCCTCAGGTTCCATGTCTGAGACGGTGCCAGGCACGGGCAAGACCCGCATGGAGTTGCTCAACGAAGGGGTTCGTACCCTGCATCAAGACTTGATGCAGGACGAAGTGGCACGCAATCGCGTGCGTCTGGCTATCGTGTTGGTGGGCGGGCCCCAAGACGATGCAGCGCTGTTGATGGACTGGACCGATGTGATGGACTTCGAGCCCTTCGACATCAGCGCGGGCGGTCTCACGCCATTGGCCAAGGGCATGCGCGTTGCCCTTCAAGTGATCGAGCAAGAGAAGCTGGCATTGAAGTCAGCTGGCATCACGTACACGCGTCCTTGGATGTTCGTGATGACCGACGGCGCGCCAACGGACGAACCCAGTGAGTGGCAAGTGGCCACTTCCGAGTGTCGCGCCGCCGAGGCAGCGGGGCGGTGCAACGTGTTCCCGGTGGGCGTGGACGGGGCAGACATGGCGGTCCTTTCGCAGGTTTCTGCCGCCACGCCCGCGGTCCAGATGAGTGCAGCGAACTTCAAGGAGTTCTTTCTGTGGCTTTCGGCCAGTACCAGTGCTGCCAGTCGCTCGGCGCCTGGTGACACCGTCCAGATGCCAACGATCAGTGCATGGGCCAACGTTCAGTCTTGATGGCGACACGCCTGACGCGATAGGAATTCCATGCGCAAGCTCCAACCCGAGTGGCAGATCGCCTGGGCCAGCGTCCGTGGCAAAAGCCACATCGACGCCAGTCTGCCGAACCAAGATGCGGTGCATCTCACTGAGTCTGAGGACGGCAGCTGTTTCGCGGTGGCGATCAGTGATGGCGCTGGTAGCGCCCCTCAGGCCGAAGCAGGCGCACGCCATTTTTCTCAAGCCGTGGCTGATGGGCTGCTTTCGATCGCGCAGTCTGTACAGGCTGGCAAGTTGGTCGGTTCGAGTCGCAACGCAGTAGGCGATCGACTCTTGGAGGTTCTCACCGAGGCCCGAAGGCAACTGGACCCATCGGGACTGCGCTTGAAGGATTTCGCGTGCAACTTAATGGCGGTTTGTTTCGGTCCGGGCTGGGGCTTGCGGGTGCACTTGGGCGACGCAGTCTTGCTAAAGAGTTCCTTCAAGTTGCGTCCGGACGAGCGAGTCGACTACTTCGTCGGCACGCAAATGACTTCGCAGGATCGCTCGGAGTACGCCAACGAGACCCACTTCATCACCCAATCCGACTGGACGCGGCACTTGGTTTGGGACTGTCTGGATCCGTCGGGAGACGAGGACCTGTTTGCCCTGATGACCGACGGGGCGGCGGATGTGGCGTTGTCGAACATTCCCAACAGCTCAGACCGGCGAGTGTTTCGGGGCTTCTTCGTACCTCTGGTGGCGCAGGTCCTCCGGGCGGACCGGGAGGGTCGCAACAAGGTGATTTCCGACGCACTCTCCAGCAGTCAGACCTATCGTTTGACGGGCGATGACAAAACGATGGCACTGTTGATTCGGACCAAGGCCTGGGATTTGGCTCCCTTGGACCCAGTCATGTCGGATCCAGGCACGAGCAATGCCGGGGCGCCAAGCATGGCGGCGTCCTCGCCGCCCCAGCAGGCTCCCAAGGCACCCCCTGCACCCTCCGGGTCCACTTCATCCGTCCCCCTTGTCGGCGCATCTTCAGGCGCGGCCATTGGCTCGTCACCGATCTCCGTTGGGCACGCCAAAAGCTCATGGCACTGGGTGGCGTTCGTGGGACTTGGCGTCCTGCTCGGTGCGCTGTTGACCCAAGCGGCCGGCCTCGGGCGTGCTCGCCTTGTGGCTTGGGAAGAGAGGCAGGCGTCCGTCGGCTCACCAGCCGAAGCGACGAAGCCAAGTGGCAATGAGGCTGCGAAGGTTTCAGACATTGCGTCTGGCGAGGCGTCGGATCAGGTCGCCCCAGCTGCAGGCAGTGCCATTCCGCAGCAGGAGCCGACAGAGGCCACGCCTCCTCCCGTGCGTGTGACCTCATCACCGACCGCACCCGTGGCCCAAACGCCAGCTGAACCGACTGTGGGCGCAGCCAAAGCAGCGAAGAAGGTTCCGGCTCCTCCCGAGCAGTCCGATTCGTCGGCCAGTTCGCCCGAGAAGGCGGCCTCGAAGATCAAGGCGACTGGGGAGTCGCTGACCAAAGAAGCAAAGACACGATGACGATCGGCTTCAATGCGGTTTCAGACCGCCACGTCATCGTTCAGCAGGGCGACAAAGCCAAGCGCTTGGTTCTAAAGGTGGCGGACTTTCTGTCCAGCGGTGCCGTGGGCGATGTCTATCGGGTCCGCGATCGGAGTCTCCGCGGCAGTTGCATCAAGCTTTACAAGCAACCGAATAGCGAATCGGCAGAGAAGCTGAGGGCCATGCTGCAGCGTCCTCCTTCGGGAGTGATGGGCGTGGCGGCTGGAAAGAGCTACGTCCGTTTCGCCTGGCCCAGTCATCTCGTGGAAGATCCAGCGGGATCGGTCATCGGGTTTGCGATGCCTGAAATCGACTTCAAGGCAACGCGCTCTTTAGTGACATACACGGAGCGTCGCGAGGCGCAACGATTCCTGTCACCCGAACAGCGCAGCCTGCCTCGACGAGTGGCCGTCTGCAGCAACTTGTGTGCGTTGATGGCCGACTTGCACAGCCAGGGCCATGCATTCGTCGATTTCAAGGACCAGAACGTCCGGGTCTACCCAGAGCAAGACTTGGTCAGCTTCATCGACAACGATGGATTTCGCATCCAGGGCGGTGGGGGACGCCTGTTCCCAGGGCTGTACACCACGCCGACGTTCAACAGCCCGGAAAGCGTGCTCGGACCCAAAGACCAGCTGGGCGAGTTGCACGATCGCTTTGTGCTGGCCATCCTGCTGTTTCGCATCCTCAACCATGGGATCCACCCGTTCCAAGGCGTTCCCAAGCGCTCGATGTCGGCTACTGCGTCTTTCGACATCGATCGGCTGATTGCGGATCAGTGCTATGCCTATGGTGTGCAAGGTTCAAGTCAGTTGACCCCGACGGTGGGAAGCATCCATGAGTTTTGGGACAGCAAGACCCTTGCCATGTTCGAGCGCACCTTCAGCACCGCTGATCCCAAAGAACGCATCAGCGCGTCTGAGTGGGTCCGTCATTTGCGGGCCATACAGAAGACTGGCTTTGTGCGCTGCGACCAACATCCGGACGACATCGAACACGTTCATTTCGCCGGCAACCGCTGTTCTCAGTGCCATCTATCGGACCGATCAAACCAGATGGCAAGCCATGTTCGGCCTGGGGCGGCTCAGCCTTCCAACGTGAATCCCAACGGATCAGGAGCTGGCCAATCAGCACCGAGTTCATCGCCTGCCAACTCGGGACTGCCGCCACCGCCCAGCGGCCTGCCCGTGGGAACCAAGGTCTTCTTGGGGTTGATGGGTTTGCTTGGACTTGGATGGTTGGCACTGACGATGAGCAACTGATCTCAGCCTTTTCATCGAAATTCAATCAAGAACGCTAGACCATCAACATGTCGAAGCTTCAGTGCGCGAAATGCCAGATCCAGTTTCCAGCTTCGATGAGGTTCTGTCCCACGTGTCGTGGGGCTCTGACTGCGGTCGTCGAGCCAAGTTCGGTTGCTCAGTCATGTACCGTCAGCACCGGGTCGACATCCAATGCGGGCTCGCCCCCAGTTCCGACGGCTAAGCGCTCGGCCGCGGCAAGTCCTGCAGTTGTTGGGCGGCCAAACGGTCAAGTGCCCATCCTCAAAACGTGGGGCATGCTGGGTCTCCTACTTGCAGTCTTTGCAATCGCGCTGTCCTTGATCAAAGGAGGCGAAAGCGTTGCGGCCTATGTCGCGAGCACCATCAGCGTCGAAACCGAAGTTGAGCTTGGCCGCGCCGCGCACGAGGAAGTTGGATCGTCCGTCCTGTCTGCCGGACATCCAGACAGCGCCTTGGTTCACGAGGTAGGTGAGCGGCTGGTAAAGAGCTTGCCTTACCCGTCCAAGTACGCCGACCACTACCAATTTCGGGTCGTGCGGTCGGATCAAGTCAATGCGTTTGCGGCGCCGGGTGGCGCCGTGTTCGTCTACACAGGCCTCTTGGACTTGACTAATCGGCGGCCCGACCTTCTGGCTGCGGTGCTTGCGCATGAGATCCAGCATGTCGAGCACCAGCACGGGGTGAAAAGTGCCGTTCAAGCTGCAAGTATTGGCGCTTTGACCCTTTGGACCTTCGGGCTCGCTAGCGACTTGGGCGATGCGCTCACGGGGTCTGTGATCAACACGCGCCATTCGAGAAAGCTTGAGCGTGAGGCCGACCAAGCCGGCCATCAACTCCTGGTTCAAGCAGGATTTCCTTCGTCGGCCATGCCAGAAATGCTCCTCACGTTGGCCGCGGCACAACGAGGGCATCGCCTGCCAAGTTGGCTCAGTTCGCATCCCGATGCAGATGAGCGTGCCAGAGATGCCACGACTCGGCAGCCCGCACCCAAAAAGTAGACTTCTTGTCTTACTTCTATTGAGCCAAGTCGCCGAATGCGCCAGTTCATAGCAAAAGTGCGGCGCCCACTTCGGCCTGCGCTGACCCGTTGCGTCGCACGTTGGCGGGCACTCAGTCACTACTGGCAGCACTTCTTGGTGGCGGTGGTCCTTGGCATTTGCATTGAACTTCTGATTCACGCTGCGCATGATTTTTCGGCCATCAAGCGGGTTCAGAACTGGGTGTTGGACACGTCTATCAATGTCTTTTCGTTGCGTGAGAAGGCCGATTCATCGCAGCAGCCCATGCCAATTCTTCTGGTCGAAGACGATTTGGCAGTGCAGTCATCCAAGTGGGGTTCTGGCAAGGCCATGTCCCTGGATAACGCGCTTTTGCTCGCTTCGGCTGCCTTCGACAGAGGGGCGAGCCACGTCTTCTTGGACATCACTTTCGATGGCGGCCAAGAGCTAAATGCGCAAGACCAAGCGTCGCTGCGGACCTTTGCGGACAAGTACGCCAAGAAGGGATCACAGGGCGCTAGGCACCTCTATGTGGCGCGCTCGGCCATTGCGGACCCTTGTCTGCCGAGGCAAGAGTCGTTGGAGCGACTCAGGCCATCGGTGTGGGATCACCTTCCAGCACTGGACGTCAACAACCGCCCAGGTCTGGTCATCCATTCGGTCTTGCCACATTACAGGGCCGATGCCGATCATGTTGTGCGTGGGTGGGACTTGTTTGCCGTGCTGTCTGCGGGGAGGGAAGGACAGCGACAGTTCCTGCCGTCACCACAGCTCGCGTACGCATCGGTGCGGCAGGCGTCATCCGATTCGTGGAAGGGGCTGCCTTGGCTGAATCCACCGAAAGCAACGCATCAGACGGCGGATCGATCGACCTTTGCTGAACTTCAAGTGCGCGATGTCCCACTGCTCAATGACTCGAAGTTCACGCAGCAGCTTTGTGGGCATCACGGCCAAGTTCTCGGGTGTCCATCAAAGGGCAGCCATCACGGTGGGGAGACGCATGGCCTAGAGCCGCGAGCCTTGCTGTCAAGGACGAATGAGTTGCTTCGGCCTCTTCCCATGGAGCATTCGTGTCGAGAACGCGTCACGGAGTTGCTCCAAGCAGGGGGTGTGCCTTCCGCGGCGGATCAGGCACCGCAAGATTTGCTGTTCAATCGAATTGTTTTTGAGCTCCCCTCTTGGGAGCGCGCCCATAGCCTTGCTGAACGCGGGTACTACATCCGGACGCCGCTCACATTGGGCGAGACGAGCGACCTGGATTGGAGCAATCGATTGGTGGCCATTGGTGCGGCGCACGCATCCTCGGCCGACTGGCACGCCACACCGATCGGCCGGGTGCCCGGCGTGCTGATCAACCTGAATGCGATGCAATCGCTTGAGCGCATCGGCCCCATCGCGAGCCCACCTAGCTACGCCACGTTCCTGGTGAACGTGCTCATCATCGTGACGGTGGCGGCCATCTTCTCGGCCTTGAGTCCGCTGGTCGCCGCCGCCGCTAGTGCAGGGCTCCTGTTGGGCAGCATGGCGTTGTTCCATCAGTACCTTCTGAGCCGAGGTATTTGGATTGAGTTTGGTGCGCCGCTCGTAGGGATCAACCTGCACCGAATCATTGACGGCTACCTCGCCTACCGGCGCTTGAAGGCCGGCGCTGGAAAGGGCGGTGCGCACCATGAATGAGAGTCAGACCCTGGGAGCCGAGAACGTGATTGAACGTAGCAAGACGAGCTTGCCTGGGTACCGCGGGTTCCCCAGTTTGAGCCCGACGACCGTTGTGCTGAGCTTGCTGGCGGTTTGCGGTTCGGTGGAAGCAGTTGGACAGACGCTTGTTAAGACCGACTACGTGGTCATGAGCTGGCTTCCAGCGCAAACAGTCCTGCACCTAAAGCCCAGCGGGGCGGCACAGAGCGCTGCTCAGGCCGTCGCGCCGCGTCAAGCGCTGGCGTCAGAGGCCGTGCTCTGTTTGGCCCCGGGAGTCAAGGTGCCGCAAACCTTGGTGCAAGTCCAACCAAAGGAGGGCGGTGAAGCTCGATTTGTCGTTCTCGGTGGACGCAAGCCAGTGTGCGCAGAAGTTGGAGCTGCCTGGCGCAGCGCGTCCACCTCGGAAGGCCCTTGGTACCAGTCCTTGTTTTCGGTGCTTCGGTCGGACAGAACAGCGGTTCGCATCTCGGCCAGCACGGCCGGCGCCACCCGTGACCCGAGTGAAGGCGAAACCCTTGATCAGCAAGTGGATCGTTGTGGGATCTATCCGACCAAGTCTGGAGTGGTCCTGCTCTCGGCCGGCAGCTATCGCTTGACCTTGGGCACTTCGTTGCCGGACGGCCATGTCCTGCGATGGACGACGCCAGGTCAAGGTGCCGGCACATCGGTCGAGGTTTCGGTAGTAGGTGGTCGAGTTGAGATGCCTGAACGGCGATTCAAGGTAGGAGAGCAGTTGCATCTATCTGCTCCCGATGCAATTGGCTCCGGGCCAGGCAAAGATTGCCATGTCTCGGTATCGGTTCTGCCACAGCAAGCCTCACCACTGGAGGCTGTTCGGGCTCGTTCTTCGCTGAGTGGCGCATCTAAGGACCTCGCACACGCGACGCTCGTTGCCAACTTGCTGTTGGATGAATCTCAGGCTGGTTGGCATGCCTGGCTGTTGACAACACTTCAGCGTTCACAGCGGCAACAAGAGCATGTGTTTGCACAGCAGTTATGGGCAGAGTGGTGGGCTCATGAGAGCGTGGCCAAGCGTTCCGAGTCACAGAGCGCCAAGTGATTGGAATTGAACTCAGGTCATTCCCTTGCAGTCACCGCTGGCTACGCATGGGACTTGGCTGGCGCGGGCCGATCGCGGTGTGGTTCAACTTTCCATTACTGGAACTTTCCCGATTCAACCGTCGATTGACGGTTTGGTTTGCAGATGAGGCGCTGCGGCTCCTTATCGGTGCCTGCTTCACCTTTGCTGCGCTTGCATCTCCCTCCGTTGGCTGGGGTCAGGGCGGAACTGGTCTGGAGCAATCATCATCACGCGAGGCACTTCGGGAGGTTTCGAAGCTTGAGCGATTGGCAAAGCAGGCCAACGCAAACAGGGACTGGCAACGACTGATTGATCTGTATGGCCGGCTTTTGAAGCTCGCCCCTACTCGCGTCGAATGGCTCGCGGAGAGAGGCTATGCCTACGCTGAGCTTGGACGCCACGAGCTTGCGATTGCCGACTACCGCCGCCTTCTAGAACTGCGTCCGAACGGTCCGCGAGGCGGTCTGTGCCGGAGCTTGATCCTTGCGGGCTACTTCGGTGACGCCGAGAGTGCTTGTCGTGAGGGCCTCCGATTGGTCCCCAATGACTTGGATCTCGCGTTCAACCTAGCCAACAGCCTACTGCTTCAAAACAAGCACGTAGAAGCATGGCATCACTTTGACGCGGCAATCGCACTCATTGAACTTGACGTTGAGTTTCAGCAGATTGAACCTGGGCTGTTGTCAATCTTCGAGCGAGTGGGGCGGCAGTCCCAATTGGTCTACACGACCTACATGCGGGTGATCGAACTGGCCAGGGAAAGGTTGGCGAAAGTTGCCACTGCTGAAAGGATCGAAGCACAAGCGGCGAGCGTTTTTCGGCGCGGCGGTGCTCTTGATGCAGTGCCTCTTCTGGAGCAGGCATTGGCTTTGAGAGAGGAACTCCACGGGCCAAGGCATCGCCTCGTTGAGGGCCGACTGAGCAGTTTGGCGGTAGCCAACCAAGCACTGGGCAGGTTTGAGACGGCATTGAACCTACAAGGCCGTGCGTTTCGGATGAGTCAAGACATCTACGGCCCAACCAGTCATAAGGCTGCCTTTGCACTTGCAGCCTTGGGCTCGACATACAGAAGTGTGGGGCGACTGGATTTGGCAGCACGCTCGTGTCGCGAAGCCTTGGAGATCTTTGAGCACCAGTTTGGTTCCGACCATGTCTTCACTGAGATCGCTCTGAATGAGCTGGCCCTGGTTCTGGCGGAGAGCGGTCAATTTCAAGAGGCGCTCCCCCTGTACCTTCGAGCAATAGCAATCAGCGAGAAGACGGCAAGTCCCGAGCACTCCTCAACTGACACCTACTTGAGCAACCTGGCTAGCTTGTACAAAGACTTGGGTCAGTACGAAATGGCCCGGCCGCTCTACATCCGTGCACTGGCAATCAGCGAGAGTGCAAAGGGCCCAGATCATCCGGATACAGCGGGCAAACTGAACAACTTGGGTCGCCTGTACTTGGACTTGGGTCAATACGACCGGTCGTCGCAGCTCTTCCGGCGGGCGTACCTGATTGCTAGCCTTTCGAACCTACCCGAGTTGGCTTGGACTGTTCAAGGCAATCTGCTTGAGTTGCAGGGCATTCGTCGTGCGGGTGCTCCCGAGCTGTACCAGCCCGCCTTGGCAATTTGGTACGGCAAGCAAGCGGTCAACACTATTCAGAGCATTCGTGGCCAGATGACGAGCCTGGACCGTGACTTGCAGACGAGCTTTTTGCAGAAGAACCAGCGTACCTACGAGCTGCTTGCCAACCTACTGATCGAAGAGGGTCGGTTGGGCGAGGCCGAGGAAGTGCTTTCGCTGCTCAAGGAGCGCGAGCTGGGCGTGCTGACGCGTTCTTCCAAAACGACGGATGCCCCCAAGCCTGTTCCCTTGGACGGCATGGAGCGCACCATCAGTGCCGAGCATCAGCAACTGACCGAAGAGGGCGTACGCCAGTCCACCGAGCTGGCTGCTCTCGAGCGCCGTCGCCGCCAGGGCGAGACCCTCACGCCGGACGAGTTGAGCAAACATCGCGCTTTGCTGGATGCCGCAGCAACTTGGCG
>JACCEA010826890.1_pt1 | contig 10838 bp, 6 predicted proteins | sample 7449851 | NCBI WGS metagenome assembly JACCEA01 (sample SAMN15323453, study PRJNA562643) | freshwater metagenome | isolation source: river surface water | place: USA:Blue River Watershed | collected 2017-08-18 | reverse complement strand
CGATGTAATGGATTGAGAATGGATTGGTAAAAGGAGAAAGTAATGGCGCATTCTGGCCAATCAGACTCATTTGGGCAATACTCCAAGACCAGCGTTAAAGCACTTGTCAATGCGTCTTGTTTATCAGCTATCGCACTCATCGTAGACGATTCAATCTTTCTAGTTATCGCATAATACTGCTCACGTTGCGCTTTATTCTGAAGATTGTGAAGAATGATGTATGAGCCAACTCCAACGATGACTGCGAGGACCAAAAGACAGACAATTACAAGAATACGGACAACGAGCATTCGCAATGCCGGCGTGGAAATTCGTCTCTCTTTATTATTGCTTGCTGCTGTCATTTTAAGACATGTTCACATTGCAGCTCTTAGAGATGTTCAAAGTAGTAGCAAAAAGGACTGAATGTCTAACTTGACCCAAGCAGAGGGAATGGAAATATTGTATAAGGCGCCTTATTGTGCTATTCGACGCCACTCGGCCGCGCCAATGACTCATGTCAAATTTACTGCTAATTTAGCAGAGTGGATTCCACTTTTAAAATCAAAAAATACGAATTGTACAATATGGAATAAGAAATACGGGATTTATGTTAATAAAATTAATTATGTTAGGCCTTATACTGTAGCTAGAACCAATGGTAAGGTTGGCCTAAAAAAAATGAAAGGTTCTTCATTCAGCAAACCCCACCTAATTTAGAAACATCAAAAGGCAACCTGTAATAACCGCAGAGCTACCCTCAACCAAGCCGAATGAAAAACGCCAAGTGACAGAGTATATTTGTTTAAAATCACACACTAGACAAGCGCACCGAATCAGACAAAACGTTCAAATTGGTGGATACTGATACAACAATTACCGACATACAAGCGATGGTATACAACGACAATCCATCAAGATCAATTTTCGCAAAAAGACACACAACATTCAAACAAAAGCAAAACAAAAGCACGATGACATACAGACGTAGTAGTACATAAGATATGTCACAGATATGTTAACCATGAATTTATTCTGACCATCTATCCATAATAGCCATCAAAAGAGGTCACAATTAACTATATATGAAAAAAAAAGAATGCTCGATCAGACAATCAATCGGCGACAATCAATTCATTTTGAGCAACACAATACCAAACTATCATAACATGAAAAGGAAAAAAACAGAATTAAAATTGGCACACTTACGTGGAATATATTTCTATCGATTCATGACATATACATACATTCATCACTATCAATTAAAAATCAGGTCCATGTAGTTCTTGTATCGATATCATAATGTTATTTAATTTAAATATACGTTGGTTAAAAATAGTTTTATAATAATGTTATCAGATAGTTTGTGACATTCATACAACATATAGTATCACCCACAACGTACTTGGATGAATGCTCGTGACTTCCAAAAACATAGTATAACATAGATCCCACATTTAAACAATATAACTCAATAAAAAGTGAAAGAAGGTTGACAATACGATTTCACAAATAACTACAAATTTTCTTGGTACCAACTCGAGCTAATAATTCTTAATGCTCACATTTTAATCATACAATATACCAATATACTCAAATGAATTCCAAAATCATTCAATTTACAACCCACAATACAAGAATTATTATTGAATATTATTAATTTTTCAAACACAGACAAATAATGACAGCCTACTGGTGGAAGAGACACAACAAGAAAGTGAAGTGAGTCAGTCAAAAGGAAGAGAAACTAGACACACGAGAAAGAGAGTGGAGAATATATTAATGTGACAATATTGTATAATAATTAAATATGAGAGACACCGAGTGACAGAAAGAGAGAGAGAGAGAGACGGGCAGAGGCAGCGTTACGGAGATAGACACTACCACGATAGAGGAATAGTCGCAGACGAATAGGAGAAGAGCAACAGTACATATACACAGGAGGTCATCACTCAACGATACTCTCATTCATGGATCGCACAAATTACTGAGTTGAGGATTCAACGAATGAGTAGAATTTTCAACCAACATGGTCTCAACCCACAAAGATCAAAGAATGTGGAGACTAGAAGAGGCACAGATGCCACGTGGAGTGTAATGGAGTGTAATACAAAAGTTAGTACTTGGTAATGAGAGATAGACCGTAATGAGAGTGAAGACATCACATAAAAGGTGAAAGAAGGAGAGAACCCAGACTGAGAGAAAAACCTTTCATTATTTGTCTCTTATTGACAATAGGGAGCATACACACATACATACTCATACAAATAATATTGACACACAGATAAATCATGAAAAAAATCACGTTACGGCATATTGATGGTTGCAATTTACCATGGTATTGAGATATCACAAAACAGAAATTTAATACAAATAACAGCAAAATAAAAGTAAACAGCATCTACCAAGCCGTCGCATGATATTACCAACAATACACAAATCATTTATTAACAGAGTAAGCAAAAAAGTAGATGTGAGCACAGCAGAAGTGAAGTAGTAAGAGACACAAACATAGATGCTTCGTATAAGGTTACATCACATTGCAATTACTAGCGGAAGAAGAAGTGGCTGCCAACATGTGTGCAGCAAGTTGCAACTCTTCAATCAACTTACTATGGTCTTCGTGATGTGATTCAGCACTGTGTCCGGCTTGTAAGAGTTGTTGTTGTCTACCAGTAAAAAAGTCAATGCTTTCAGCAAGGATTCGTTTCAGACGGGAGCGACATTCCTTGAATCTACCAGATGACCAGGCAGTCGAAGATGACCCAGTAGAGCTTTGACTCTTACCGGATCCAGTGATTTGATTACGTGTTGGTGCATCAAACTTCATCATGTTTGTTAACGTACCAACCAACGCTTTCATCACATTCTTATCGTGTGGATAAATAGGCAAAACCAACTCCAAGAAACTATAAACAACATTCGTATCCAGCACATTTTGTACTAAATGGTAATAAGAGGTCAATGCTTTTAAGACAAAACAAAGATACTTCATTACTGTTGGGTTACGAATATGCAACATGGTAGCTTCTAGTATCCAATTCAATAATTTTTCTTCGGCAAACTTCTTTGCAACCGCAAATTTTTGTGAACATGCATTAGCAATGACCCAACTGATATGCAAGACAGTTTCAGGAGATTGCAAATGCAATGCGAAGAGTTCGACAAATGTTGCACAAAATTTGGAGGCAGTCAAATCCAATTGATTCAAAGTTGGAATACCTAACGAGGCAATCAACCAGCAAATTGGATTGATAATCGCAACGCTACTCTGCTTGTACAACATCAAAACTTCTTCAAATAATGACAATAAACTATTGCAACTGCGAGTGCTATTATGGAAGTTAAAATGAATACCTGTACGTTGTAGAACAGACAAAATTGCAGAGACTGTCGATTCGGATGACTTGTGCGTAGCAAGCAACACAATCATAGTCGATATCGCGGAGGGATCAAATAGGGCGATATTTGTGCTATTCTTTAGCAAAGATACAAATAACTTGCAGATAGTCGTCACAACGATTATGTCCGTCGAATGATGGTGAATAATTTGCAACAAGAGTGAAATCTTTTCAGTGGCAACAGTGCGATCGGACGTATCGATACCTGCAAGCAACAAGTGATCTAAAGTGAGAATCTCTCGGACTACTCCACTGCTTGAGTCCTGTCCATAATTCTGCAATGCTTCAAAGAGCAATGGCCTAACACCGATCATCACAACAATCTTCTGATTGATAATGTTGTGCTTACAAACATTGAATAATGCACCACAAACTTGACGAACCACAGAAGGAACTGCTTTCAGCATCCTGAGCACGGAGACCAGCAATTCACAACAAATATCAGAAGATGTTAATGGGGTAGTCATCTGCTGCATTACAGCGTTGTGATGTTCTTGTTGGCTTGGGCTATCTATCGCTTGCGAATCAGTGCATTCAGCGGGTGCATTCATCATTTGAGGCAGCAAATTTCCTGGATCATTCTCAGCTAAACTCCATATAGCAGCGCATGCCGTTTCAGCAACCTCCACTTTATCGTGATGAACTTTCAGTACATTGCAAATCGCTTCACATGCACCTAATGACACTAACTTTCGATGATTGGAAGGATAATCTGCAAGGTATCCAACTGCACCACAAACTTGATCAACAATTAAGTGCTGATGTTGATGAATGGACAAGATATTCACCAAACACTCACAAACACCTACATTGGTAGCGATTCCATTTTCCTCAGTCCTCGTCTCGCTCATTCCAAAACGAACTTTTGCATCAGGATAACGAGTCATCGACCAAATCGCACCACAAATTGCTGTTAAAGCAACAGGCTTAAATTGATACATTTGGACAACTTGCGCCAAAATATCACAAACACCTGCTTCGAAGAATGCTCGCTTGCTTTCAACTGCCGCGGATGACATTGACAATGCCCAAATAACAGACGATATTTGTTTGACAACAGTCTCATTATTGCGATATTCCATCAATGTATCAACTAATACTTGACATGCGCCGGCTTCAACGAACTGCCAATGGTTTAATTCAACTTCTGTTAACTGTTTCATCGTAGGGATTAAAAATTTAATCAGATTCAAACATGATCCAGCCATGGAAGTCAATGCCGCTTTGTTGTGAAGACTGAGAATCTCAGTATATATTCGAATAACTCCACATTCTACAAGCTTTGCCTCTGTATGAGCATTTGTTGGATAATTCTTTAGCACAGCGGCTACAAGAAGAATGACCTCTGGTTCTTTCTTGAACAAATTCAAGCATTGAACCAATGGCAACATGTCGTCGATAGGAAATTGACAAACAGGACTCAACGTAGCATAGTACAAGATGTAACGCAACACTTTCAAACTTGAAGTTATTGCTAATTGATGCTGTCTAATATCCTTGTCTCCTAACGTGGAACCGCAAACTTCAGCTTGTTCTTCGTTCCTCCCAGTACTGCAACTGTGATAACGAAGACAATGAAAGGACAACAACTGGAACCACAAACGAATGAAGCGATTGACTTGTTCTTCACTCAAAATTGTTTGAATTTTGTTATGAGCAGAAATATAAGCATTGCATAATAATACCATCATACGAACATACGATGGATTACGTTGCAAGATCTGCATCATTGTTGTCCAAGGGTCGAGTTGATGCACTTCATTCGCTGCATATTGAATTGCAACAGGGGAAATATTATGAACATTCAATGATTCGGACTGTAAAAGCGACTGAGTATTAATACCAACTGACTGTAGTTTTCCTTGAGCAATAAGCAAATACACATCTTCATTTATTTGTGGTGGGACATTGACTCCAGCAGGATGAGAAGAGTGCGGTATGGAAGAATTTTGATTGGATGGGATCTTATTACCACCTGGAGGAACATGAATTGGAATCTTATTACTCTGTGAGCAAGAGAGATGTTCGTAAAGACGAATTGTGAGAGAAAAAAGGTATCTTACCTGAGGTCCATGTTGAAGGTGAGGTGGAATAGAAAAATTCATACTGCGATTGTTCCCTGGAACCGCTGGATAATTGCCAAGAACTGGAGGTACAACTGTGGGCATCGGCCTCATCGATTGTTGTTGCACCTGTTGTGGTAGTTGTTGGGGCAATTTTTGTTGCACTTGTTGTTCATTCAATTGATTCGGAGCTTTTGGTGGCCAAGATGATTGCGCTTGGAATTGTGGTGGAATACTAAATTGCATCAATGGTGGTGTACGCATTGGAGGGACGTCTGACATAATGGCTGTGAGAAATTTGTGAGCTTGTGAGGGAAGGCAACCATTCCCACTCTCTTTCCAGTGCTTGAGGTCCAACAATATTCTTCGTAATTTTACAGTTGGGAGACTTCGTAATGCAGCATGGATACCACCTAATTCTTCTCCGCTCGAAGGTGCACCAAGGGATACACCAAGCTCTTTAAGTTCTTCGGCTGTTTCAACCATTACCAAATCATGACCCTGAATTTTTGAAACACCGTTAGATCCAATAAGTTTCTGTTTTTCTTTCTCTTGATCCAGCATGATTTGAATGTCAGACTTCGAGCAACCCACAAAATATCCAAACAGCAAATGGATACATTGTGATTCATTAAGTGACGCAATAGGGATCGAACTCCACGAAATAACTGGCGTAATCATTGTTGAACTGGATGAATTTGTTATAGATGGGGTGGTAGCACCAGTCATCATTCCATTGTCCGAGTTATTGACGTGATGATGCGGATTACTGCGCGGCATCTTCGCATTACTCTGGCTACTTGAACTACTACCACTTCCGTATTGGACAGTGATATTAAAATTATTCGTGATATTACTGGGAACATTGTTATCAACATCAACTCCATCCATATTGCCCTCGCGTTCTCTTTTTCTTCCAAACTGACTCGAAATGCCAGGTAAAGCACCATCCATCATGTGTGGAAGTGAGTGAAACGAGGACGTCGTAGCCATACCGGATGTATGGTTTTCCTGGATCATGTTTCTGTCTCTTCAATAAATGGGCGTGAACGGTAAATAATGTGACAAATAAAAAAGTGATGCGTGAGAACCTAAAATATTAAGTTACAAATACAAAACAATCAAGATCTTGCAAGGATGGGACAACGATGATGAAGAAATTTTATTATTAATGACTTGCATCCGAACTCTGATGTTTGCTGATGCAAGAGATAAAATAAAACGCATTTTTTTTGCGATATTTTGATGGATTTTCACCACATCGAATTTCATTTGGCCGTTTGAAACGGGGTGCACCAATTTTTGAAAAACGCGTTTACCTACAATTATCTACACGCTTGTACCACACAGATCAAGAGTATGTAATGAACACACAAATACAAATAATACAGCACATCTTCATCGTGATTATAATTTCTACGAGAGATAGAATATGCATTGAAGGACGCACCACAAAACAATAAATTACGATAATCTAAGACTTGTGAATGAACATCGGATTTGCCGTCCCATGATCCACTGTAACTGTGCTTTTACCACTACTCTTCTTTTCGCTATCACTACTGGTCGAATCATCATAACCTTCAATCTCACCACCACTTAACTCTACCACACCAGCGTGACTCTTTTCAGGAGAATGTTTTCCTTCCTTAGTAGGACCATCCCGAGAAATAAACCTTTGCTTCGATGTCCCGTGTAGTTCATGTCCATCGTGCTTATGTTTTTGTATTTTCTTCTTGTCTTTAATCTTCTTCAATGCTTTACTTGGATCATCATCTGATTCATAACCATCATCTTTCCCAATAATATCAGGATGTTCATGTTTACGCAATATATGATTACTTAAAAAACCAGGAGTTTTATTTTTTAACATTTTCAAATGTTCATATTCTACCCGTAACATTCCCCACATACAACGACGTAATATTTCCATTGATCCTAAAAAGAAACTTAATTGATAACCAACTAAATTATGTAATGAACTTTGTGGCAAAGTAGACAATACCCAAAGGAAACGTAAAACTAAGTCAATCACAATGCAGACATAATAAACATTTTCACGTGGATACATTAAGGATTTACGTAAAAACATCTTCTTTTGAGGATATGAATAAATATCCAATAAATCACATAAATTAGTTGGTAAAACATCAAATAAACCCCAATCCATCACAACATCCCACCACCATTTATACAATGTACTTAATGCAATAAAAAAGAAATAAACACCAGTGTCTGTACTATCTTGTAAACCAATAATAACAACCGCAACACTGAGTAAATACTTAACTGCGTTATAACCTTGTGGGTATATATTCCATTTACTATCACGCATACTACGTAAACATTGTAAGGTACGTATAATTAATGGCCACATTTGTACAATACTTACTACATAAAGCATATTGTGATTAGTACAATGCATATATGATGAACCAAAACTTGTATTAGACGATTCTCTGCCATCATCATTTCCATCATGAGGGATTAGGAATGCACCAGAGAATACCCAACATGAGGCATACAATGAATCAGCAATAATACGAGTGAATGATGTCAATACATCAGCTGCATAGACTTCACGAAATGTTACAGGTACAAATGGTGCTTTAAGACAATGTCGGAGTACTCTCCTACTAAATACACCACGAGATATACGTTCATTTCCAAAAAGATAGAAATATTCATAAAATTGATAGAAAATGGATACAATTAGTAATACAAGTGGGCATCCATAGGATAAGAAGGAATTATCTAACAAAGTATCAGAAGAGTTTGCACGAAAGAATATAAGTAAGTTGAGGAAATATAAACCTAATAGAGTTGCTGTTTGATCAATAACCAATAATAAGTTTGGTTTAAGATTCTTCATACGTAGAATGGAAATATAATTGACATCAAACTTTGCCCAAATATAAATATTTGCAGCCCAACAAAGACGATACAATAATAAATTACCAATCGTAGTATAAACATACAAACCTGGTTGATTCCAAAAATCAAAATCATTCTTTGTTGTATATGAATCAGCAAGTACCCAAAGAGCCTGTCATTAACAGAAAGTATAAGATGGAATTCCTTATATAAACGGAGATAACTTACCACACATATGATTAAACCTAACTTTAATCCAACAAAGAGATTAGTAGTATTATCAGTATGATCACGTTCTTTAACATATTCTAATTCAAATGGCGCTAAATCGCTGTATGTTTTACGAAATTTCTTGGTATAAATTGCGACACACTCCTTCTTCATTTCATCAATAACCTCTTTCGATTGAATAAACTCTTCATGAAAATATGATCCACTCATTGTTTCTTTCCATCCTTTCAAGAGCGGGACTGTGGTGATCATGGAAATATCTGATTGAACAGAAGAGTGTTTCGCAGCTTCAAGATCTATTTCTGTTTCAATCGACATACTCTTTCTGGGATCGATTGCAACGTGAGGGCCTCCTTCCTTTAATACTCGATCCAAATATTTCTCACTAGAATTACCAATTAAAGTGGCAACTAAGTTAGAAGTTGGATTTGCTGCGCGGTCTTGCTGGTGTTGTGAGAGGGAGACTGATTCACGCTGTCTGAGGGAGAGTGTTCCAGAGCCACGACTATTGCTGCTTCGGTCTGTTTCATGATTCTCACTGATTTCTGACTTACTTTCACTTGATGTAGTTGGTAGCGACGAAGGAATAATTTGTAATAATTGTTGATGAAACTTACCAATCTTAATCAGTTTTTCCATTTTCTTTGAAATTTTACGAATAACGAAATAATTTAATTGATAAAATTTATCAATTTCTTTTATACGAGTATAAATATTGCGAAGAGCAAGCTCAATACTGTGATCACGATCTGCATCGTTTGGATTTAATGAAGCAGCTTTTTGTAAAGATTGGATTTGTGAAGGATGAGAGTGATGACTATCTTCGTCCGCTGTTAATCCTAAAATTGGTTTTAAAGCACTAGATACGGTGTTTGATTTGCGAAACTGTGAATGTGATCGACCACTATTGATAGATCGAGCGAAGCTGTGTTTCCTTGAATCCAGGGACTCCGCATCTCCACCATTATCATCATTATCTTCATCAAGATCAGTTGTGTCAGGAAATGCTGATGCTGCAAGCGATACTCTCAACACCGATGGCTTACTGTCAATACCTTCCTTACCCAACATATCATTAACTGCTGTTAAATCCATATCAATTTCATGTATCGCTGTCACGATAAATTTATGTACACGTTTAATTTCTTCATAACATTGTAATTGAAAATCATGGAATATTTCTTGGGAATGAGAATATTGTTCTTTGGATTTTATCACTTTGTATAAATGTTTGAAATGATCATATGCAAAATATTCTTGTTTCCACTCTGAATGGATATAAGGCTTGTAATATTCATAGAAATGATGATTTGCTTCAAGTACAGCTAACATTTTAATCTAATTTTTGACGGCACTAACCACAGACCGTTTATTTAAAGGCAGGAGATAATGACGACACGAAGATTAAGTCTATTTCTACAAATCACGTTCCACGAATAGGAAATTCACCAACCACAACAATTTACCGCACTTCTCGAATTATGCTTTATGAAGGATGATGACCTTTTGGTTGATGAGATGGTGAAAAAAAAAAAAATTTGAATCAGCTCACGCAATATAACAGTCGGAGTTGCTAATTTCAACCGTATGATGTACTTCATAACTCACTCACGCCGCACGGCATTGTATTTGAAACATTTGCAATTAAAACTTTTAATTAAGAAATAAATAAACTGATATGTACAATGCAACTATCAACACATTAATTCAAAAAACAGCTATTTACATTTTTGTTAATCATTTCATTCAAATTCGGCGTGCTTTTAACGATGTCAATTCCTTCATTAAATCATAGAGCGTACTCTTTAATTCTCCGTTACGGCCCTTTATACTAGCCAATTCTTCACGTAATTTGCTAGCTTCTTGCTCAATCTCGAAATCTTTTTGAGCATCGATGTCAGCTTTTGTTTGGGCTCGCAATTTGCACTGCTCTCTGATACTCTCTGTGGCATTCTTCAAATCATGCACCGATTCAATAATCAATGGAATCATTCCCGCATAATCAACTGTCAGAATAGGATCTTTATTTGATTTAGACTCACCAGAATGTGGTCGCACAATCTCGGGTAAAATTTGTTGTACCTCTTGTGCAATCACTCCAATTTGTCTACCTTTTTCAAAGACTATGTCATCAATCAAACTACTTGTTGTCTCTGTGCCATCTTCATTACGTTCAATATCATCTTCTTTATCACTAACCGTCGATTCATTCTTTTGTGCCCAATTAAAATAAACACCTCTCAATGCAGTTACTTTACCAAATCAATGTTAAATGTCCCAAAGGTTGTTT
>JACCEA012124725.1_pt1 | contig 10840 bp, 9 predicted proteins | sample 7449851 | NCBI WGS metagenome assembly JACCEA01 (sample SAMN15323453, study PRJNA562643) | freshwater metagenome | isolation source: river surface water | place: USA:Blue River Watershed | collected 2017-08-18 | reverse complement strand
CCCCTGCATCATTCCAAAAAGTTAGCTACTTGGTGTCTTATCAAACGTACGCGAACGCCAAATTCTTGTCGGTAAAACTTTTGTTGACCATCCATTGCATTCACAGTAAATAGGGGTGTGAATCCGTTGCGGAAGAAAACATCGAATTGCTTGGTATTCGCTTTGACCTTCTTGCTCATTGATTTCCGGAAATGGAAGAATGAAATTCCAATGGTACCTGCAAATTCACCAATGCTTTCATTTTTAACCTGATTATTTCCAAACATGTAATGATATTCTGGTCCAATGATCAGTCCTATTGACAGGTAATGGCAGGATCCATGAACCCGTCGCCCATTTACTAATTTCAACAACTGTTTGTCAAACAACAACGCTGCGTCTATTCCGTGTGCTGATTGCATCGGGAATACGCTAGGGTTTCGGGAGCTAGTTTCTAGCGTTTTTGAAAAAGTGTAACCAACGGAAGAATAAATCCCCGGTCGGAGCATATGAACGACTCCCACGCTTCCATTAAAATTTCTAGTTGCGGTGTTTGTACCTTTTGTATTTAAATACGACAGCGGTTGCGCGCTGAAATACAGCCCCAGGTTTTTGCCGGTGCGCTCATAGATTTGCCCCAATGAAGTCTCAATTGAAGCCAAACAAAGGAAAATTAAAACGAGTGTTTTCATGGCAATAGTTTTTGAATACAAGCCATTCGTAATGGCACATGGTTATAACTACAATTCAAGAAAGGGATTCGTGTTACATATTTCAATCCAATGTATCTCGATATAACTACGAATTAACGGCCAATTTAACGCACAGATTGATGTTTCATGGCACGATATCGAGATCAACTTTTTTTCGAAACGGTGTTTTGATTGAAATGAAAAAAAGACTATTTTGGTGTTCGAATTATTATAATTCGGTTACTACAAATTATTAAAAATCAACCGTATGAAAAACCTACTATTACCTAAAATGTTTGGTCTGATATTCATTTTTTTGACGCTCTCGTTTAGTAGTATCGGACAAGTTTATAAGCTCAAATCGACCGGATTATCCTCAAAATACAAAATCGACGAATACAGCTGGAGTGATTGGAGTCAGTTTGAAGAATGCAGTGTGTTAATCACGATCGATATGAATAAAGAGAGGATAACCATTTTTTCGAAGGTTACCCAAGTTTATGATATAGCCGAATATGAAGGTCAATCAACGGATGGAGACGGAGATGATTTCACTTCGTTTTACTGTGTGAATGAGGAGGGGCTGACTTGTAGGGTTCGTCTCGCAAAATTGAACAGTCAAGATGGATTACTGCAGATTTACGTGGATTTTAACGATTTAAAATGGGTTTATAATGTGTATTCACTTGATTAAAGCATAACCTTCGCTACCTAATTCGTTCCAAATCACAGGCTCAGGTGTCCAGCCCTGATGATTGGGGTGCGTTTACAAGAAAACAGAGAAAAAATAAATACAAAAGAAAAAAGATTTAAAAACAATTAAGAATTATGGCAACTCCACCACCAATTAGAAAAAATCAATCGAATATCGATTACTTTTTAGTTATTAATGAAGAACAAAAGGGGCCTTTTAATATTGACAAGATAAAAGGCTTGTTGCAACAGAAAGAGCTTGATGAAAACACGCTGATTTGGAAAGAAGGGATGGATGATTGGGAGGTAATTTCAAAACTGCCTGAGTTCGAAATGCTTGAACCTTTAGAAAATTCCAATTCGAATGAACTTAAATCTGAAAAGAATCGAGTGAACGATGTAAAATCTGAACAATCAGCAGACGTCCTAAGTAAAAAAAGCGCTGTAAAATGGATAAAGCTGATTGGCTTAACTGCGCTGTTCATAGGAGTGATGTCGTTAATTGGTGCAGTACAACAGTATTTTCAGTTTGAAAGCACCAAAGAAATCGATAACAGTTACATTGGTCCTTTTTCTGCTTGGGGTTCAATCATAGGATTTGTTTTTGGTTTATCAAGTTTCGTTTTAATTATCAGAAAAAAAGAATCAATGTATCCAAGTGTCATTTCTCTTTTTTTAGCTGTTACTGCATTTGTACTTGTGATGGTAACTGAATCAAAATACAGAAGTTTTTGGCAACCATTATGGGATTCAGATTACCAACTTTGGGATATGAGCGATGATAAAAAAGAAAGCGTACGCAATGGTTGGAAAGATGGTACCATTGATTTGGATTCTTTAAATCGATTGAAAAAAATAAATTCCTATCCCTTGAATACTGATTGAGCTTAGTTGTAGGCTTTTTTTTGCAAGTAGCTTTAACGCTATCATTGTTTTGTTCGTGTTTAACAACATACTAACGTTTTTATTGCGGTATAAAAACAATCAAATTCTGGAATTAAAAATCAACAGGGTTTATGAACTCATAGAAATTAATGAATTTTTGAAGCTAAAAGAATTAAAAAGATTGGTTTCAAAAGCTTCAAAAAATGAAAATGGTATCTATGATTATTCTAGATTAAATAGTTCAGATATAAATTTCATCGAAAATATACTAAAAGTTAAAGCGGAATATTACTATCTCAAATTTATTGAATCCCAATTATTGCAAAAAATTGTGGATGAAGCAGAAATAGAAGAAAAGGAACATAAAAAATTATTGGCTCATATTGATGATGGGATAAGCTTGCTTACTTACGATTCAAATGTCACAGAAAAAATTCAGTTGTAATTTCCAGGCGATTTTTTTAATGATATAGCGCTTGCTCTGATTCAAGATTAAGAATTCTTTATCAATGAAAACCACGAAATTAGTTAAGGCAGTTCTCAAAGAACTTATAATCATAGGTATTTGAGAAAGCGATCCTAAGAAAATAAACAAATTCTTTCAGAATGGTCAGATGATCCCTGGTCAGCTCGGGAATTTCTTTTATTTTTCGCTTCATGAAGACAATTCATGTGACAGCAGCTGTAATTATAGATCAGGAGAGGATATTGTGCGTTCAAAGATCGGCCAACAAATACGACTACATTTCCGAAAAATGGGAGTTTCCTGGTGGGAAAGTCGAAGAGAACGAAGCCAATGAAGACACGATTGTACGTGAGATCGAAGAAGAATTGAATTTAGTTATTCAGGTAGACAATCATTTGATTCAGGTGGATCATAGTTATCCTGACTTTCGATTGATCATGGATACGTTTCGCTGTTCAATTATTGGTGGCGAGTTGCATTTGAATGAGCATATCGCACACAAATGGTTACTCAAAGAAGAACTACATACCTTGGATTGGGCTGCGGCGGATGTGCCGATTGTGGAATTGTTGATGCGAAAATAAACTCATGGAAGCCTTAAAACTAGCCATCCAGCAAGCCGTCACGACTGGTTTTGTGGATACTGAAACAGAATCTTTTTTAGACTATCGTCCGAGTATTCTTACCAACGAGCCGGCATTGAACGAGAAAGTTCTCAGCACGCTTTTGGAAGAATTGCGTAGTTGTGAATCGTTCTTTTTATCTGTGGCCTTCATCACATCCGGTGGGGTTGCTTCTTTATTAGGAACCTTGCTTGACTTGGAGCAAAAGGGAGTGAAGGGTAAGATCCTTGTATCCGAGTACCTCAATTTTACGGAGCCCGAGGCACTCAGAAAGTTGTTACAACTGAAAAATGTTGAGTTGAAAATTGCACGAGATTCAGATTTCCACTCCAAGGGCTTTTTATTCACGCATCAATCCTATTACACCATTATCATAGGTAGTAGTAACATTACCCATGGCGCACTCACCAAAAACAAAGAATGGAACTTGAAGGTTACCGCGCATTCCGATAGCGAATTGTTTCAAAATACCTTCAAAGAATTCAACGCAGTTTTCGATAATGCGCATGTTGTAGATGAAGATTATTTAACGAAATACACCTTTATCCACAACCAAGAAAAAAGATTGCGTATTGGTCTGAGACAGGCAGTGTTTGATCAGAATCGACCGAAGATCACACCAAATCTCATGCAGAAAGCGGCATTGAATAATTTGGATGCGCTGCGGACGAGTGGCAAAAATAAAGCCCTATTGGTTTCCGCAACGGGAACCGGGAAAACATATTTGTCTGCATTTGACGTTGCCTCTTTCAAGCCGAAGAAAATGCTATTCTTGGTGCATCGGAGAAATATTGCCCAGAAAGCGATGGAGAGTTTCTCAGCGATCATTCAAGACGAAGTAAAAATGGGCTTGTATTCGGGAAATGTAAAAGCAATTGATGCAGATTACATTTTCTCAACAGTTCAAACGTTTAGTAGGGAAGAGCATCTCAACCAATTCGAGAAGGACCATTTTGATTATATCGTTATTGATGAAACGCATCGTGCGAACGCGTCAACATACCAAAAGATCATGGCGTATTTCACACCCAAGTTTTTACTGGGTATGACAGCCACCCCAGAGCGGACGGACGGCTTGGATGTTTTCGGTCTTTTTGACTACAACATTGCCTATGAGATACGTTTGCATGATGCACTAGCTCATGAAATGTTAGTGCCTTTTCATTATTATGGCATTGCAGAAATTGAAGTTGATGGTAACTTACTGGATGAACAAGCAACAATTCATGATCTAAATTGCAAAGATCGCGTTGATCACATTCTACAAAAGCTAGAACTCTATGGTACTGATGATGGCATAGTGCGTGGCCTTGTATTTTGCAGTAGACAGGAAGAGTGTTTGTATTTGTCGGATGCATTCAATCAAAGAGGATTCAAAACGATTGCCTTAACGGGTGCTTCTTCGGAGGATGAAAGGTCTCGAGCTATAGATTTGCTGGAAACCGATGATTTGGATATCAAGCTAGATTACATTTTCACAGTTGATATTTTTAACGAAGGGATCGATATTCCCAGAGTGAATCAAATCGTTATGTTGCGACCAACACAGTCTGCAATCATATTTGTGCAACAACTAGGAAGAGGTCTTCGAAAACGGCCCGGAAAATCCTATGTGACTGTAATCGATTTCATCGGTAATTACCAGAACAACTTTTTAGTTCCGATTGCATTATTCGGCGACAAAACGTTCGTAAAAGACAATTTGCGCAAATTGGTCAATAGACCTGAAGAGTCAATCATTGGTGCTTCGACCATTCACTTCGATCGGATCGTGAAAGAGCGTATTTTTCATTCCATCGATACGGGTAGATTACAAGAAAAAAGAAAATTGGTTGAAGAATACAAGTTGTTGAAAGGAAAACTGGGACGCATTCCAACGATGCTGGACTTTGTGGAGCACGGTCAACGAGATCCACTTCAATACGTAGATAACTACAACTCGTTCTATCATTTTTTAATTTCCTTAAAAGAACCCGTACAGACATTAGCGACAAATGAACTAGAAATCCTGAAATTCTTATCGAATGAAGTCATTAAGCCGGTTCGTTTTGTAGATGTATTGCTCATTCAGAAATTATTGGTTCATCGAGTAATTCGAGTAAATGATTTAAAAAATGAGTATCGAGAGGCATATGGAGTTGAACTTAGCGATGAGGTAATAGCGCATGCTGTTCACCACATCAACGGTGGATTTGTAACTGTGAATGAAAACGGAAGTATCATCTCATTGAATATGGCTAAGAAATGGAGTTTGATTCGTTTAGATAACGGTGAGGTTTTACGAGGGGAAACACTTCATGCTATTTTAAAGTCGACAGATGTAAAGGAACATTTAAACGATTTTTGTCAGTATTCCGTTCAAAAACTGTCTTCATTATCAGGTTTTGAAAGGAATGACTTTATTCGGTACCAGCGCTATTCCAGGAAGGACACGTTCAGAATATTAAGATGGCACGAAAATCCGGTGGCTCAGAATGTCGGTGGGTATATGGGCCATAAGGATAAACGAGATTGTGCGCTATTCGTGAATTATCACAAAGAAGAGGGAATTTCTGCTTCAACGAAATACCATGATCGCTTTTTGAGTAGAAAGGAATTTGCTTGGATGTCTAAAAACAAGCGGAAATTGACATCTCCGGATGTTCAATCGATTACCTCTCAAATCAACAATCATATGCGAATTCCGCTCTTCGTTAAAAAGTCAAACACGGAAAGCGGCGAATTTTACTTTATTGGCGATTTAATTTATGTTCAAGAGAGCGCTATTGAAAAACTAATTCCAGATGACAAAGGCAAACAAGTTTCTGTAGTTGAAATGAATTTTGTAATTGATAAACCGGTGGAAAAGTCCTTGTTTGATTATCTTGTGAACTCCAATTGATATTGCATGATATCCAAATACCTCCATCAGTTTAGCAAATTACACCGCTCCATGTCGAACGGCGGTGCACCCCATAAACCGGTGTTGTTGCTTTCTATCTTGGAATTGGTGGGAAAGGGGGAAATTGGTAACAACCGCATTGCCATCACACCTGAGTTGGTCTTGACGTTTAAGAATAGCTGGAGCAAAGTTGTAGTGACGCAGCATACAGCTAATTTCGCATTGCCATTTTACCACATGAAATCGGAACCTTTTTGGCGCTTAGTAACGAACGCAGGGATGATTATACCGGTTACCAGTTCAAATAGCATCAAAAGTTTGTCATCCTTGAAAGAAAGTGTTGCCTTTGCCGAGATTGATAAAGAGTTGTTCGAAGTACTTCAAGATCCAGTTCAGCGAACAGTTTTGGAAGAAGCATTACTGGAAAACTACTTTCCGGAAACGAAGGCAAATTATTACTCCAGCAATTACAATTTGTTTGACGCCATTGAGCAGCAGATCGTTTCTGAGGATGCGACAGTTTACCGGGAGCGGATCGAGAGTCTGAAAGAAAGTTTACAAAAGGAAGCATTTGAAGAGGAATTGTTTGTGCGTGGCGGTGTTTTCAAACGCGAAATTCCAAAGATTTATAAGTATCAATGTGCCATTTCAGGCATGCGGATTGAATCCCTTTCAAATGCCCAAATGGTAGATGCTTGTCACATTGTTCCGTTTGCCATTTCCAAAGACGATACGATTTCGAATGGAGTTTCGTTGTCTCCAAATTTGCACCGCGCTTTCGATCGTGGTTTGATAACCATAACCGAAGATTACATTGTTCGTATTTCACCAACAATTACGGAATTGGACTCACCATTTTCATTAAAGCAATTCGAAGGAAAACAAATCAGTTTACCACAAGAGACGCATCATTTCCCTTCACCTCAAAACTTGGCATGGCATCGAAAGGAGACGTTTAGGATGTGAGGGATTTACATAATTCACATATACTTTGTGATGTTGAAAAGCTCAAAATCTCTGCGGATTCGCTACGATTGACCGAACGCTTACTGCTGTCAAAGACTTAACCTTAAAATTTGCTTAATTCAGGTATTAACCTTAAATCAGATTTATTGTTTTGGGTTAAAGTCTTATTAAAACTATAAACAATTACATTCCATACTTGTTACATTCATAAAAACGAAGCACCATGAAATTAGTATCTGTCTTGATGGGTATACTGATCACCGTTGTATCAATGGGTCAGACAAACGTTTCCGGAGGTATTTTTCAAAATGCGACATGGACCCTTGCCGGAAGTCCTTATGTAGTAACTGGATCCATTGTGGTCTTTCCGAATGTAACTTTGAATATTGAACCGGGAGTAACAATCTTAATAGATAACGCTACATCGAACGACATCTATATTGAAACGCGTGGAACATTGAATTTGGTAGGTACAGATCAGCTACCAATTACTGTTCGCACCTTACAAGACACAGCAAGTGTAGGTTGGCAGGGATTTAAGTGTATTTCCTCCCAAGGGGGTGTGCTGAATGCGGACCGTTTTCGAATCTCAAATGCAGTTACGCCTTTCTTTTATGAGGCGCCACTGTCGTTGTACAATTACACCAATTGTGCATTTACTTATTGTGATCAAGCTATTACGGTGGGAAATGAGGTGAAGTTGAATAAGTGTTTATTCAAGGGCAATAATTCGGCGGTGTACGGTTGGAGTTTGTTTACGATCGATAGTTGCACATTTTCACAAAACAATACTGCTATCAATGCATACAGCACGTTATTTGAACTTTCCAATTCTACTTTTACAGAAAATACCAATGCGGTGGTTTTTTCTTCTGGGGTGTTTGATACCATGACCATACGTAACTGTATATTTCAAACGAATGGTACAGGGATCAGTAGTCCGAATAATGGGTCTATCGAAATGTGTTCGTTTTTGGATAACACGAATGGAATTGTGGGCTCTTATTTTTGTGTGATTGCGAGTAATGTGTTTAATTACAATGAGTTGGCTTTGGATGTGTCCGCCTTGACTATTGTTCGAAACAATCAAATCAACACAAATTTTGGTGGTGTTCGCATTTCGGGGATTACATCGATGTCCAATGCTCCCGTTATTGTTGAAAATGAAATTTGTAGCAACGTGAACTACAACGTTGATAACAATACGAATGTCAATTATTCGTTGTTAACTAACTGTTTTTGCGGCTTAGATTCAACTCAAATAGAGTTTTACATCCTAGACGGTTATGACGATATTAGTAAAGGACTGATCAATTACAATGTGTACGATTCAACGTGTCTTACGGTGATGTATACAGTTTCGAAGTTTGGGGAAACAGCAACTTTAGACGAAGAATTGGCGAATTTTGGTTTTACGAATCCTGTTGTTTCCCGATTAGACTTGAATTATCCGGAACAGATTAAATGTATTCTGTTAGTGGATCAGAGCGGTAGAGCGTATACATTGAATGCGAATGGATACAACTCCTTTGATCTTGAGAAATTGCCATCGGGTACATTTGTTTTGCGTAAAGTCAACGACCTGTTCGTATTTAAAAAGGTTTTAAAAATCTAAGCGTTTGAGCATGTTAATTCAGGCGCGATATTCGTTTTGACATTTCGACGGGATTTCGCTCCTGAGGGTGAAAAAACATGCTCCTTTGTTCAAATAAACTCGAACTGACAGTCGAGCTGGAAGTCCGTCTACCGGTAGGCGATGATAAAATTTGCGTATCTGTTGGAAAGAAAACCATGCGTTCATTGTGACTATGTGGTCTGTATTTTTAAGCCAGACAAGTTCATGTTCTACGAGATGATTCTGGTATAAAAGCCCGCGAATAGGATCTTTGTCAGTTTTACACATACATGATCGTAAATATTTCACTAATTTCGACCGCTGCTTTAACGGGCAGTACTATTTAACTAAGCTGTTTATTGTCAATTCTTTATGAGCGAACAACATCCGAATCTTGCTCCGGGTAATGAACCAACGGTAGCGTCTTTACCGAAACGACCACTTTGGAAACGCATTTTGCGAGTTAGCTATTTCACGGTACTTCATATACTCGCAGGGATCGCTTTGTTTTTGATATTCACTGCGTTGGCAGTTCAATTCAAGTGGACGAACGATTCTGGAAGTGTAGATGTGAACAACCGCTATTTCGCAGAGATCGCCGATAAATACGACGATGATTTCAAGATGGATAGTTTATCAGTAGAACGTCATGAAACCATTTTCTTGAAAAAAGTAGGGTTGTTGGCAAAGTACTATCCGTATAATGCACGTTTGATCATGGCGAACTACAACGATAACAAGGACTTGAAAGTAGCGCTTCGCATGTTGGATGCTGCCAATATCATGTTGAAAAAGAATAAGGCTTATCAAAAGGAACTCCACGCATTAGAAGCACGAACGAAAGACAAATCTGTTTCCATATATGCCTGGACCAATTCGCCTGTTTGGAAAGACTTTTGTAAAGCAATCGTCAAAGATAAAAAGGCGATTGACTCAGTATCACGATTAACAGGTGTAGAATCACGTTTGTTAGTGATGTGTTTGGTGGGAGAGCAAGTGCGCATGTTTAATTCCGGTCGTGAGAAGTTCAAGAAATACGTATTGCCTTACAGTCGCATGTTGATGCCGACGAATCGCGGATATGGTGTAACGGGAATTTTGCAAAACACGGCCTTGAAGATCGAAAGTAACTTATTCGATACGCGCAGTCCGTTCTATGCCGGAGACTATTTCCAGGGAACTGTGAACGTGAACGATTCCTTCCCGGAAGTGATCAACGATTCGATAGAGGCACACAAGTACAAAACAATTCAGCGATTGATCAAAGGAGGAGATCACTATTATTCGTATTTGTATACGGCCTATTTCTTGCGTCAGTTCCAGGCACACTGGGAAAAAGAAGGGTTTGATCTGTCCAATCGTCCGGAGATACTCGGCACCTTGTTCAATTTGGGGTATCAGAAATCGAAACCAAAGAAAAATCCCGAAGTAGGAGGCTCAACCTTTGCTATTGGAGGAAAAGATTACACCTTTGGTGGATTGTGTTTTGAGTTTTATTATAGCGGTGAGTTGTTGAAAGAATTCCCAATTACCGATCAGGCCTTTATTCCGGTTGCGGAATTGGAGAAGAACAACAAAGAATGGTTGGAACAGATCAAGAAAGCCAGTGAGGGCATTTTGGAAGACGAGAATGGCAATCCAATCCAACCGGCACCGGCAGATCGTCCACGCCGTCCGAATGAGATTCGGATGTTGTAGTGTAACTTTTAAGGCTACATAAGGATTTAATCCATACTATTCAGACCAATTTTACCAAAGAACTTAATGTTCTTTCATGCTTTGCATGCTCTGTGTCTATGTGGTTTTTTAATGACGATTCTGTTATATGAGCCAGCGAATAAGGTCTTTGTGCCCTTGAGTTTGGGGGTGGGAAATAAAGCAACTCCATTTTGCCTTTGTGGTAAAAAAGAGTCATCGCGCAAAAGCATGAACATGCTTGTTTTTAACGCTAAGAAAGGAAGTAAGCTGGAAGTAATCATTTTAAGGAAAAATGGATGGCGTAGGAATGCGTTCCGAAGCAAAGTGATAGGAAACTTTCGT
>JACCEA010421320.1_pt1 | contig 10841 bp, 11 predicted proteins | sample 7449851 | NCBI WGS metagenome assembly JACCEA01 (sample SAMN15323453, study PRJNA562643) | freshwater metagenome | isolation source: river surface water | place: USA:Blue River Watershed | collected 2017-08-18 | reverse complement strand
TGTTTTTGAAAAATTTGGAATTCAACTGCACCCCGAAGTCAATTTTATCTAAATCAGGCGATCGCTTACTTCCAACGCTTTGCTGTAGCGCTGCACATCCACGCCAAATTTGACCAAGAAGTCAACCCCCTCATCCGATCCTATTCCCTTGTATTCTGCATAGGAAAAAAGGTAGACCACCTTGGAAATCCCCATGGAAAAAATGATACGTGCGCAAGCCAAACAAGGTGCCAAGGTCACATACAAGGTAGATCCTTCCACGGAAGTATTGTTTTTTACAGCGTAGAGTATAGCATTTTGCTCTGCATGCAAAGCTAAGGAGCAACTACCTTTGGAATCTCGAGCACAACCGTCACTTGGAAATTCCACATCACAATTATGCGTCCCGGCGGGAGGACCGTTGTAACCAATAGAAATGATTCGGGTTTCCTTCGTCAATACGGCTCCTACATGTTTTTTAATACAATGAGATCGCTTGGCGAGATTTACCGCCAATTCCATATAGATATCGTCAAAATCAGGTCTATTCATGGGTACAATTTGTCAAAAATAACATTCAAAGTGGTAGCCCGAAACACATTGTTTAGAATCCTCGTATTTTTTTCATGAAAAAGATAAATTACCTTCACCTTTAGCTGGTAAACGAATGAAATCTGTTTCCTTCCCAAACATGAAAATTGCATCCATTTTTACCCTCTTCGCAGTGAGCTTGCTTTGGTCTTGCAACTCGGCTGAGGTATTTGTGGAAAATAGAGAGATTCCTTTTCAAAAAAAGTACGAGAGTTTTGTTGTGGTTAATAAGGAATTAGGTATTCCAGGCTTTGCCGATCCCAAATTGGACCAAAAGGTCCAAGAAGCACTAGAAGCTCAATTGATGGCTGCTGGACTTGTATTTGATTCAAAGAATCCTGATTTGGTCATCCGTTACCATTCCAATGAAGACCTGAGGCAGCGCGAACGTGTGAATACCATGAACCCCTATCCTTTTTGGGGGATGCGCATGTACGATCCTTGGTTGTTTAATCCCATGATGGGCAACTTTCGCCCACAAGTCACCACCACCAAATATGAGTTACTTCAGGTCATTCTAGAGATCATTGACCCAAGTCAAGAAAAATCCTTGATGACGCTCACAGGAGTTACCGAGGTTACCTCGCCCAAAAGCAAAGAAAAAATCACCTTGAAGACTTTAGAAAAAACCACAAACACATTTCTTGAATTTAACTTTACCCAAAAGAACTAAGTATGGAAAAGAAGTATACCTCCTTGAAAGAATTTTACCCCTATTACTTAACTGAACATCAGAACCCTACCTCACGCGTGCTTCATTTTATCGGCACAGGTTTGGTATTGGTGGTGCTCGGAGCAGCCCTTGCAATGGCCCAATACATTTGGCTAGCAGCCATTCCAGTAATTGGCTATGGCTTTGCCTGGGTGGGACATTTCTTTTTTGAAAAAAATAAACCAGCAACCTTCACTTATCCGTTTTATAGTCTCGCTTCAGATTTTATCCTGTTTTTTGACCTGCTTCGAGGAAAGGAAAAATTTTCTTGAGAAGTCATTTGAAGCTTCTATTAGTTAAAAATCATCCGTAAATTAGGTGGTAGCAGGAAATTTGGTGACAAGAATTCAAACCATCTTTATTGAATTGGGTTAAATCGAAAAAGCAAAAAATGGCAACAGCAAATCCAGAATTAATCGCCGCATTGGAACGTACTGCTTCCAAGCTTCAACACGGCGCATCTTACCAATGGGGACACATGGGCGCCTGCAATTGTGGAAATTTAGCCCAAGAACTAACGCCTTTTTCTCGAGCAGAAATTCATCAGTATGCCATGCAACGTCATGGAGATTGGAATGAGCAATTAATCGATTACTGCCCTACTAGTGGCTACCCAATCGATTTGATTGTGAGTAAAATGCTAGAAAAAGGACTAAACCTAAACGATTTGGGCCATCTGGAACGCTTGTCAGATCCAGAAATTTTGGCTCAAATGGAAAAAGAAAGAAGAGATTCCTTAAATAAAAATTCACGCGAAGATGTGATTTTTTACCTACAAGTTTGGGCTAACTTATTGAGAGAAAAGTGGATTGCTTCTCAGCCCAATTTAGAAGTACTAGAAATTGAAAAAAAATTAAAGACACCCGTATTGGTCTAATTAATTTTTTGGTTTATTTCGTATCGTTGAATCATAAAAACCCTTTTAAAGAAAGTTATGGAGGATTTTGAAGAAGAATTCGAAGAAATGGATGAGTTTGAGGAGGAGGATGAGTTTGGAGACGATTTTGAGGACGGTTATGACCTCGATGAAGACAATGAATTTTTAGATGACAACATTGTAGACTTCGATGAAGAAGAGTCTGACGATGATTTCGATGACTTCGAAGAAGAGGAAGAATTTGACGACGACTTGGATTAATAACTATCCGAGCCAGACAAACTCCTCCTTGTAATTTTGAGGCTTCTAGTCTATCTTTACTCCTTATTCACTGAGAAATTAAACTTATATGATCCTAATAGATATCTTTAGTTCTCCCATTATGCCTGGAGCACAGTTGTTTTTATTGATTGTGTGCTCACTAATTGGGCTTGGTGCAGGAATTTCTTTAATGGATGCACGCAGTACCTTTGCCAAAAAGAAGAACAGCGACCATTAATTCATACTACATAAGGAGGCCTCAAGCCTCCTTTTTTTATTCCTACCCATGAAAAATCAACACTACGGGAACCATACCCGATACAGCCCCCTTCACCATTTCGTCCTCACACCACTCACCACTGTCTTTTTTGGATGGACTATCGCTAAAATGGATTTCTCCTCCCAAGAAACTGCCTTGGAAAGTGGCTATCTCTTTATTGGCGCATTTGTATTGGTTATCCTGCCCTTACTCGCTCGGATGTATGCGCTTACACTTCAAAACCGGATTATCCTTAACGAGATGAGAAACCGATACTTCCACTTGACCGGAAAAACATTTGATGAGAAAGAGCAAAAATTGAGGTTAGGTCAAATCATTGCCCTTCGATTCGCACCTGACAATGAACTTCTTGGCTTAATGGACCGTGCTATTGCAGAGAAGTTAACGGCAAAGGAAATTAAGCAACAGATTAAAAACTGGAAAGGCGACTACATTCGCGTATAATTAGTCAAAAATCTTCTTTGCAATCGCTTCCCTTAAAAGCCCTTGAAATTGTTCTCGGGCTTTCTTTTTGTAGTCAGCATTTGAAAAATCTAGCGGAGGTAATTCTACCACAGCATCAAAACCAGAAGAACTCCCTTCTTTTCCTGAAGTGATCAAGGCAATTTTTTTGCCGTGCTTTTGGGTAAGTCGCTTCAATTCAAAACAAGCCTTACCTTCTTCACTTTGACAGTCATAATGCCCCTCACCGGTAATAATCCAATCCGCAGCGATTACTTTCTCTGTCATACCCACCTTTTCAAAAAAGTAGGGTGCACCAAACTCCAGTTGGCAAGGGAAAAATTGTGCTAATCCGAATGCAATCCCTCCTGCCGCTCCAAAGCCAGGCTGATCTAAAATAGGACTGCGAGATTTACGCTGAAGTAAGTACACAAACTCTGCTGTAATCACTTCAGTGCCGACTATTTCGGTTTCCATCAACCCCTTTTGTGGCCCAAAAACAGGAACTGCTCCCTTAGGTCCAAAAAACGGGTTTCGAACATCACAAAGGCAGGTAAAAGAAACTTCAGGAATTCGCAGGGGGCGTTGGATATGACGGCATCGTTTTAAAAACTCTGGAGAAAAAGCCGGAAGCTCCCTCCCATGTTGATCCAAAAACAAAAAGCCCAAGGCCTGTAAGATACCCGCACCCAGATCAATGGTCGCAGAACCACCCAAACCTAAAATCAGGTGCTTGGCTCCTTTTTGAATTGCATGCTGAATTAGTATTCCCGTTCCAAAGGTTGAATTCAAACTTGGTTCACGTGCATGCGTAGGCAGAACTCCTATACCTGAGCAGGTGGACACATCCAAATAGGCAGTATTTGAAGATCGATCCCAAGCATAAAATCCAGATATGGGCTGCCCAATGGCATTTAAGGAAAGGCATTCAATCCGTTCCAAACCCACGGAATCCGCCAGCAAGGCACAGGTTCCATCTCCCCCATCCGCCAAGGCTTGGCTAGTGAATTGGGAAGCTGGATACGCCTCAATTATTCCTTCTTCAATAAGATCAACTGCTTCTAACGCGGTAAATGTTCCTTTATAGGCGTTGGGAGCAATCAAAAATCTCATGCGGGATTTTGCTTCATCCGTTCAAAGTAATCTTTAGCAGCGGCTTTTACCTTAGGTGCCAAATACAACGCTGCAATCATGTTGGGAAATGCCATCACAGCATACATTGCATCTACCAAACTCACGACCAAATCCAAGGAAACGACAGCACCTACCACAATTGTAATCAGGTAAACATAGTTGTAGTATCCAGCTACTTTCACCCCAAAGAGATAACTGGCACATTTTTGACCGTAATAGGAGTACGTAAACATGGTGGAAAGTGCAAATACCAGTGCCGAAATCATCAAGAGGTATTTCCCAATCACCGGTATACCCAGTTCAAAAGCTTCAAGCGTCAATTTGACCCCATCATTTTCAGAATTTTGCCAAACTCCTGTAAGTAATATGGCAAACGCAGTAAGCGAGCAAACTACCACGGTATCGATGAAAGGCCCCAACATAGCAATTAGACCTTCTCGTATCGGTTCCTTGGTCTTCGATTGACCATGGACCATTGGTGCAGTACCAAGTCCAGCTTCATTGGAAAATAAAGACCTCCTTGCACCAATAATGATTACCGAACCCACAGCACCTCCTAGGACTGCATTGCCCGTAAAAGCGTCTACCAAGATGAGTTGAAATACATCAGGAATATTTCCAAAATACTGTACAATGATGATGAATACAGAAATAAAATAGATCCCCACCATGACAGGAACCATTTTGGATGCAGCAGCGGCAATACGCTGAATTCCACCCAAAATCACCACTGCCGTCAACAACATCATGATGACCCCAATGATCCAATTATTCCGGGTTGTTTCTGCAGCAGTTTCAGGCTCCAAAAGCACTGCTTGCACCACAGCCGCCAATTGATTGGAAGTAAAGACAGACAACAGACCTACGATACCCGCAATACAAAAGATATAGGATAGAAATTTCCATTTCTTCCCCATACCGTGCTCAATGATGTACATGGGACCTCCTTGAATTACCCCTGCTGTATCTTTGCCCCGGTACATAATGGACAAACTGCAGGTATAAAACTTGGTAGCCATACCCACAAAAGCAGCGACCCACATCCAAAAAAGTGCTCCCGGACCACCCATATTGATGGCAATGGCTACCCCTGAAATATTTCCTAATCCCACCGTAGAGGCTATAGCAGACATCAATGCCTGTTTGGATGTGATTTCACCTGGAGCCAATTTATCCTCGTATTTTCCTTTCAATAGTTCAATCGCATGACCCATTTTGGTGAGCGGAACAAAGCCAGAATGGATAAAAAAGAAGGTACCCCCTCCCAAGAGCAAAATCAAAATAGGTGGACCCCAGATCCAATTGCTAAACGTAATGATGCCTTCTTCGAAAGCACTCTTTTTCTTGGTTTCCCAGGTTACTTTGGGTGATTTGTAAAAATCTACCCCTTGAATAGTCCAGCGATCTCCTTGAATCGGAATCCGCGAGGAAAAGCCTTCCCAGCTCCGCTTCTCTTTGCTTGTCCAAGCAACCTCTGCCAAAGCGGCCAAGCGTGGAAATGCCAGGTAATTGATATCTGATCGATTGGTCACCGTTTCGGACCAGAGCGGTGCCTCAACACCTAAAATATCCTCTTTGGTAAGCCCTTTCACATAAGTTGCAGGATCCCAGAGGTAAGCCGAATCCAATTCAATGTAAGCTGCCCAATGCAATCCAATGCGAGAAAGGCTATCGTATTGCATATCTAGATAGGCCTTTTTTGCTGGCGAGAGCAGCACTTGATTACCGTGGTTTTTGGCCAGAATTGCATTCTCCTCTTTAGCCCAAAACTGGGCTACATTGCCGGGAAGCAATTTTGCCGTGGCTACCTCATCCCAGCCCATGCTGGTTTTGCCGTACTTGGATACAATGTCTTGTACCCGCTCTACAAAATACACATAGTCTTCCTTTTCAGTCACATGTGATTCATCACCCCCAATATGAAAATAAGGGCCAGGTGAAAGTTCCGAAATTTCACGCACCACACTGTCAATAAAGGCATAGGTTACCTCAAGTTGCGGTGCAAAGGTGCTCCATCCTACTTCGATACCCGTATACATTTGAGAGGCTTGAGGTGCTGTAATTGGCAACTGGTAATCCAAAGGAGCCTTATTTAGCGAATCCAATCCTTGACCTACAGGTAAATTTACCCCTGGGTTTAACTCGGCATAAGAAGCCAAGGCCGAATTGGTATGACCTGGCATATCAATCTCTGGAACGATGGTGATGTAGCGCTCAGCAGCATAGGCCACCAATTCCTTGTATTCTTCTTGGGTATAAAATCCGCCTTTCCCCCCTCCTACTTCTGAACTTCCTCCTATCTCCGTCAATTTGGGCCAAGACTTAATCTCGATCCTCCATCCTTGATCATCTGTTAAGTGAAGATGGAGGTAATTCAACTTCATGCTGGCCATTTGGTCGATGTAAAACTTGACATCTTCTTTGGATATAAAGTGTCTGGCTACATCCAACATGGAGCCTCTGTAAGCAAATTCGGGAGTATCCACGACCTTTCCTTGAGGGAGAACCCAATCCCTACTTTGAACAGTATTTTGTGCGATATCAGAAGGGAACAATTGGATGAGTGTTTGGACTCCATAAAAAAGCCCCGCCTCACCAGAAGCGGTAATGCGAACACCCGCATCGGAAATTTCCAGTTCATAGCCTTCGGATGGTCCAGATCCAGTTAATTCCAAGGTGATTTCCCCAGAATCCTTGGAAAGAGGCAAATCAAATCCGGTAGCAGGTCGAAGGCTATTGCCCAAGAGTTCCCCGATGGCGGTCAATTTCTCGCTGGCTCCAACCAACCTAATTCCTGTCTTAGCGGTCAGTTCAAAAGTGCCACTTCCATCACTAATCTCTTGAGGCAATGGAATAAGTCCTGCTTCTGAGATGGGTGCAGGCTTTTGACAAGATCCTAATACCAGAAGAATTCCAATTAGGAAGGTCCAACGTAAATTTTTCATAGAGCTGATTTTAACCAAACTTACTTTAAAATATCAAAAATCTATTTTTCATTAATCAAATAAATTGAGATTTTCTGAGTCAAAAGGTGCATTTTCCATAGTACTGACAACCGCTGGAATAAAATTTTTGAAGTGGTCCAGACTTTTTCAAGTTTTTGAACTTACTTGATGCTTTAAAAGCATTCGATTCCTTATCTCATGAAAAATAAAAAACAAACCCAAGTAGAAACCTCAAGAAGAGATTTCATTAAGAGTTCCGCACTCGCCTTTGCAGGGATCACGCTAATTCCCCGACATGTACTCGGAGGACCTGGATTCGTTGCACCCAGTGATCGACTCCGTGTGGCTTCGATTGGAATTGGAGGCATGGGGTACGGTGATTTGACCGGTGTTCATAAAAGTGGCAAGGCAGATATCATTGCCCTTTGCGATGTGGACGACACCCGTGCTGAAAAAGGGAGAAAAGACCATGCAAAGGCCACCTATTACAAGGATTACCGGATCATGCTCGAAAAAGAAGAGAAAAATATTGATGCAGTAACTGTTTCCACACCCGATCACATGCATGCTGTACAGGCGATGATGGCCATGAAAATGGGCAAGCATGTGTATGTACAAAAACCACTTTCCCACGATATCTACGAGGCACGCATGCTAACTGAAGCAGCGGAAAAGTATAAGGTGGTCACCCAAATGGGCAACCAGGGATCTTCTGGAGACGGGGTACGCAAAATGGTGGAATGGTATGAAGCCGGTTTGATTGGCGAAGCAACCAAGGTTTGGTCTTGGACCAATCGACCTGTATGGCCACAGGGCATTCCATGGCCAAGCACGCCCGTCACTCCTCCAGCAGATCTAGATTGGGACCTTTGGTTGGGAACAGCCCCTTACAAGGATTATGTAGGCAACCTAGTTCCTTTCAATTGGAGAGGCTGGTGGGATTACGGGACAGGAGCTTTGGGCGATATGGCATGTCATATCATGGAACCACCCTTCCGGGTGCTGGGATTGGGATACCCAAAATCTGCCGAATGCTCTGTTGGCTCCGTGTATGTGGGCGAATTCAAACAGGGTCATTTTCCAGAAAGTTGCCCACCTTCTTCACATATCACCTTACGATTTGATCGTCCTGGAAAGGATGATTTGGAGTTCCATTGGATGGATGGTGGCATTCAGCCTACACGTCCTGAAGAGTTGGGAGCCAATGAACAAATGGGCGATGGTGGAAATGGGGTAATTATCGAAGGAACCAAAGGTAAAATGATGTGCTCCACCTACGGTGCTAATCCTCTCCTTTTACCTACGTCAAAAACTAAAGACATCCAGGTCCAAGAATCCCTTTACCGCGTACCAGGTGGAGATCGAGGTCACTACAACAATTGGGTAGATGCTTGCCTTGCAGGATATGGCTCCACCGAATTCCAACAACTCAGTTCACCATTCTCCATTGCAGGTCCCCTGACAGAATCAGTACTGATGGGAAATCTAGCCATTCGTAGCTACGATTACCAAGTTCCTAAAGGAGGCCTCTCCAATCAAGTTTCCTACCCTGGCCGTGGCATCAAATTGCTTTGGGATGGACCGAACATGAAAATCACCAATTTCGAGCCCGCGAATCAATTTGTCACTAGAACCTATAGATCAGGATATACCCTTTAATGGATTTAAAAAGAGTAAGTTAATCGTTACTTCTCTTGGTCAATTCAGGAACTTAGAAAACAAAAAAGCAAGCATTTTTCAATGCTTGCTTTTTTGTTGGTTTCAGTAGAATGACTTATTGATCCAAGACAATAGCAAAAATCAAAGGAGCTACAATGGTAGCATCTGACTCTACAATAAACTTCGGCGTCTCCATTCCTAACTTACCCCAAGTGATTTTTTCATTGGGCACAGCGCCTGAATAGGAACCGTAAGAAGTAGTAGAATCAGAAACCTGGCAGAAATAACCCCAAAGCGGCACATTGGTTCGCTGCAAATCTTGGTGAAGCATCGGAACCACACAGATTGGGAAATCCCCCGCAATACCTCCTCCGATTTGGAAAAAGCCAACGGTACTTTCTTCAGTAGCATTTTGGGTATACCATTCCGCCAAGAACATCATGTATTCGATACCAGTTCTTACCGTATGTACGTTTTTCACATCACCTGAAATGACGTGACCTGCAAACATGTTTCCCAAGGTAGAATCTTCCCATCCTGGGACAATGATTGGCAAGTTTTTCTTAGCCGCTTCCAATAGCCAGCTGTTTTTTGGATCAATCTGGAAAGAAGCGTCCAGCTTGCCTGAAAGCAATATTTTGTAGAAAAATTCATGCGGAAAATAGGCTTCACCATTTTGATCAGCCTTTACCCATTCCTCAAGAATTACATTTTCGATTCTTCGCATTGCTTCCATTTCTGGAATACACGTATCTGTGACACGGTTCATGTGACGCTCCAAAAGGCCTTGCTCTTGCTCTGGAGTAAGTTCTCTATAATTTGGAACGCGTTCGTAGTAGTCGTGTGCCACTAGATTAAACACATCTTCCTCCAAATTGGCCCCGGTACAGGAGATGATTTGAACTTTGTCTTGACGAATCATTTCGGCCAAGGAAATTCCCAATTCTGCAGTAGACATGGCTCCTGCAAGGGTTACCATCATTTTACCCCCTTCATTGAGATGGGTTTTATAACCTTCCGCAGCATCGATAAGCGCAGCTGCATTGAAGTGGCGGTAGTTGTGTTTTAAAAACTCAGTGATTTTCATAGGAATCGATTTTTCTAAAGCTGTGCAAAATTACCTTTTTTTACCCACAAAAAAACCCGGAGGTTATCCGGGTTTTTAAAATAAGGTGCTATACCTATTATTTTTTTGCAGTCGAATCTGCCGCTGTAGTTTTAGTTTCAGCTGCAGCTGGATTTGCATTGTATTTTTTGTTCAATCCTTCAGTCACAGATTTGGTCACATCAATTGCATCGGTTGCGTACCAGATCGCTCCACCACGAGTATGGCTCAAGATAAGGTCAATGCCGTTTTCTTTGGCATATTCCTTCATGTATTCCTGTACCTGCTCGTACACATCGTTCAGTAATTTAGACTCGTCATTCGAAAGTTCACGCATCAAGTTGTCTCTGTATCCGACTAGGTTTTGCTCCTTCTGCATCAACTCATCCTGCTTAGCACGAATTTGATTTTGAGTCAAGTTGCCACCTGTTTGCTGAAACATAGCCACTTCTTGCTCGAAACCCTTGGCTCTCGCCTGAAGATCCAAATCCAACTTCTTTCCTTTTTCAGTAATCTCTTCAGATTTCTTTTTGAAAAAATCGTATTTGTTGATCACTGAATCCGTGTGAACATAAGCGATCTTTAAATCACCAGCAGCGACACCACCTGTTGAGGAGGACTCAGCGCCGGTTGAATCTGATTTTTTACCACAGGAATAAACTCCTACTGCTACTAGAGCCAGAACTACGAAACGTGTAAAAATTTTTCTCACTTGAATAAAATTAGGGTTGACAGGTCGCAAATATAGATAAAGTATTCATTTTGCAAGAATCACAGAGAGTTTCCTGCGTTAAATTCAGTTAAAGGCCTAAAAAAAGAGATCCTGAGCCAAACGGAAAACTTGGGCATGTGCCTCT
>JACCEA012119454.1_pt1 | contig 10842 bp, 17 predicted proteins | sample 7449851 | NCBI WGS metagenome assembly JACCEA01 (sample SAMN15323453, study PRJNA562643) | freshwater metagenome | isolation source: river surface water | place: USA:Blue River Watershed | collected 2017-08-18 | reverse complement strand
GGAGAAATTGAACGAGTTTCAAAAACAATGAACGCTATAATATTTTGCTCAAATAAGCAAGTAAGTAAGATTATGAATTATTGGGAAAATAAAAAATATTCAGTAACATTACTTGTTTGGAATAAATCTAACCCAACACCATTATCTAATGGTAAGTATATTTCAAGTTTGGAGTTTATGATTTATGTTAGAGGTAAAAATGCTATATTTAATAATACAGGATATGAAAATCAACTTAAAGCATTTAATTATCCAGCACCAAGTTCAAAATCAAGAATACACCCAACTGAAAAACCTATTGAATTATTAAAAAGATTAATTGAAATTCATTCAAACAAAGGTAGTGTTGTTTTAGATTGTTTTGGTGGTAGTTTTTCAACTGGATTGGCGTGTATGGAATTGGAACGTGATTTTATAGGAATTGAAATTGATGAAGAAATTTTTAATTCAGCTAAAAAAAGGCTGGAAGAAAAAAGAAAAGAAAAGGAATTTAACGTAGTAACTTCATTCGGAGATGAAATGTAGTATTACTGCTAACGGTTCGGTGCTATACGATGTGGCGGATTTCAAAACGAAATCCCAATACGAAGCACCAAATTTGAATTTAGTATAAATGTTTAATCGAAGCACGGCAGCCGCCATATTGTATAGCACTTGTTAGCGGCTGCCTTTCTTCACAAATCAAAATAAAATGAATAGAGAAATAAAATTTAGAGGTTGGTTTCAAGGCATAAACGGAGTAGAAAAATGGGTTTATGGCTACCTTGGGAAACAAACTAATGGTAATTGGGAAATAACCAATGGAGAAACTTCTTGGACAGTTGACGATGTTGGTCAATTTACAGGATGCTTTGATAAGAACGGTACAGAAATTTATGAAGGCGACCAATTACATATTTGTCCTGGATATTCTTCTGTTGTTGAATTTCAAGACGCAATGTTTGTTTCTGTTTATACTCATCCAGAAGATGGGGAAATATTACCGTTGTTAGATGCAATTGGAAAAGATACTGTTGTTATCGGGAATGTCTTTTAGGGTTGCCGCTAACACCCAAATATACGAAACCTAAGCCCCATTACAACTACCTAAAAACCAAACAGATATAGTTCCTAAGTACACAATAAAAGAAAATAAATAACAATCAAAATAAAAAATTAAAAATGACAGTTAGTGATTATAGAGGATTAGATGTCAAATCCTACTCAATGATGAAGGATTTTGTTAAAGATAGAAGACGTTTCTATAAAAAACATATTCTAAAAGAACCAATTAAAGATGAACAAAGTGCCTCAATGAGAATAGGAGATGCAGTAGATTGTTTATTATTTACACCAGAGGAATTTGATAATAAGTTTTTTATTGGCGATATGGAAAAATCTCCTACTGGTAAAGGTGCTATTTTTGTCAATAAGTTGTTTGAACTTGTTGAGGAAGGTGGAGAATTTGAAGAGTCTGCTCAAAAAGCATATGATTTTGCGGAATTGACCAAACCGACATTTAAGACATATATGTCAAATTTTGAAGATTCTCCCCTATACACAATGTTTGTGAATATGATTGAGTCTAAGTCAAAAACAATACTTTCCTTGGATGAAAATGCAATTGCTGACAGGATTGTCAATATTCTAAAATCTCATCCATTAGTGGGTAGTATTTTCAAAAGAGAAGGTTATAATCAATTACCTATTGTATTTGAGTTTAATGGTGAGACTTTTAAGGCATTATTGGACAGAGTTACAATTGACCACAATAAAAAACTAATTAAACCCTATGATTTAAAAGTTACATTTGAAGATGAACAATTTTCATACAACTTCTTAAAAAACCATTACTATATACAACAAGGTGTTTATGAAGAAGCTATAAAGGTATGGAGAAACGAACATTTTCCCGATTACGAAATCGATCCATTCAGATTCATTGTAGTAAATTCTGCTTCAACCAATCAACCGCTTGTATATGAAATTACTCCGTATTCTGGGGATTTCCAAGTTGGTTTTGAAACACAGAAAGGTCAAAAGAGAAAAGGATTTATGCAAATTCAGGAAGAAATTAATTGGCATATATCAAATAATATTTGGGATGTTTCCAAAGAAAATTATCAAAAATCTAACTACATTAAACAAATAATCTAAGAAATTATTTGGTGGTATGGAAATTAAAGTTTAAATTTGCAGGATAGACAAACACATAAAAGACAATAACACGAACATATGGGAATATTTGATAAACGAATAGAATACAAGCCTTTTGAGTACCCAAAGGCAATGGAATTTATTGACGCGTTACAAGCGGCATTTTGGACACACAAAGAGTATAACTTCACACAAGATATTCAAGATTTTAAAGTGAATATGAATACTCAAGAAAAAGAAATTACTCGAAAATGCCTTTTGGCGATTTCAACAATTGAAGTTAATGTGAAAACATTTTGGGCTAAATTATTTGACCATCTACCTAAACCAGAATTAAATGGTCTGGGTATTCAATTAGCATTTAATGAGTTGGTACACGAAAGAAGTTATAGTGAAATACTAGAATTACTTGGCTTAAACGAGGACTTCAAAAAAATATTAGAAGTTCCTGAGATAAAAGGTAGAATTGACTATCTTCAAAAATATATGAAAGGGAAGGATAACGATAACCCCCAAAGAGCATATATGTTGACGGTTGCATTATTTTCTTCTTTTGTCGAAAATGTATCGTTATTTAGCCAATTCTTCATAATGAAGAGCTTAAATAAACATAAGCAATATTTCAAAGGTGTGGATAACGTACTAAATGCATCCATCTTAGAAGAAGACCTGCACGCAAAGGTAGGTGCTTGGTTAATAAGTGTCATTCGAAGTGAAAATCCAAATTGGTTTGATGACGACTTCAAACAACAACTCCGAAAAGCATGTAAAAAGGCATATGATGCAGAGGTAAAGATACTGAACTGGATAATGGGTTATCACGACCTACCTTACCTAACAACTAAAACGGTTGAGGAGTTTTTAAAAGACCGATTCAACCAATCTTTTGATATGTTGGGTATGGAACCTTTATTTGCTGTGGATGAGGAAGAAAGAAAAAACTTTAAGTGGTTTGAAAAAGAATTAAAGATTGATAGACATGCAGATTTTTTCCATAAAAGACCCACGACATATTCAAGAGATAGTTCGCCAATAACAGAAGACGATTTATTTTAAAACAATGAACATACAATTAAAAAACGAAGATTTTGTCTGGTTCAACCAAGACAGTTACGACTATTTAAAAGCAGGTTATTTACGACCGGGTGTTACACTAGCTGAGAGAGTTGAGGAAATTGCACACACAGCATTTCGTAAATATCGACCAAGTGAAGACCGTTATAATAAGTTCATAGACTATATGAAAAAGGGTTACATTTCACTTTCTTCTCCAATATGGGCAAATTACGGTCTCTCTAGGGGATTACCCATTTCTTGTAATGCTAGTACCGCACCAGATACAATGGACGGCATCTTAGGTACTGCCGCAGAAGTAGGTATGATGACCAAAAATGGAGCTGGTACAGCCGTGTATTTGGGTAAAATCCGACATAGAGGTTCTAAAATATCTACGGGTGGAGAATCGGAAGGTGCTGTCCATTTCGCAAGAATATTTGACACCATCTCAGATGTGTGCAAACAATCCTCTGTTCGTAGAGGAGCCACAGCAGTTTACTTAGACCTAGACCATCCAGACATTTTGGAATTTCTTGAAATAAGACACGAAAGTAGCGAACTCCAAAACTTATTTACAGGTGTTTGTGTAAGTAATGGTTGGTTAGAAGAAATGGAAGAAGGGGATTCGGACAAACGTAAGATATGGGCAAAGGTACTACAATCGAGACAAAGAGTCGGTATGCCCTATATCTTTTTCAAGACAAATGTCAACATAAACAAACCACAAGTATATAAGGATTTACATAAAGAGTTGATAACGAGCCAATTATGCAGTGAAGTTATTTTATATACGGACGATAACGAGTCTTTTGCTTGCTGTTTAAGTTCATTAAATGCAATTCATTTTGATGAATGGAAACATACAGATGTGGTGGAAGTACTTACTGAGTTTCTCGACACGGTATTAATGGAGTATAAAGAGAAAATTCAACACATTCCATTTATGGAAAAAGTCGTTAGAGGTGTGGAAAACGGAAACGACATAGGTATTGGTGTACTGGGGTATCATTCATACCTACAAAAAAACATGATTCCTTTCGAATCCATGCAAGCCAAGTTATTCAATGCACAATTATTTCAATTCATCGACAATAAGTCACTTGACGAAAGTAAAAGACTTGCTTCTTTATATGGAGAACCTAATTATTTAAAAGGTAGGGGTGAGCGATTTGTGTGTAGGACAGCAGTCGCCCCAACATCATCATCGTCTTTTATATTAGGTAAGGTAAGTCAGGGAATAGAACCTCTTAGAAGTAACTATTACATTAGGGATATGGCAAAGAAAAAGATAGATTTTAAAAATCCTCAATTAGAAGAGTTACTTGAATCAAAAGGTAAAAATACTGATGAAGTGTGGGATAAAATTGTGGATGATTTTGGTAGTGTTCAAGACCTAGATTTTTTGTCACAAAATGAAAAAGATGTATTTAAGACATTTGCTGAAATATCTCAAATGGAGGTTCTTGTTCAAGCAGCACAAAGACAACAATGGATTGACCAGTCCCAAAGTTTAAACCTTATGATACACCCGGATACACCTACCAAGGACGTGAATGCCTTGATGATGTATGCTTACAAAAACGGAATTAAAACACTTTATTATCAACACGGAATAAACGCAGCACAGAAGTATAACAACAATCTTGTAAGTTGTGTTTCTTGTGAATCCTAAATTAAATATTATGAAAGAAATCTTAGAGACCATTGATTTTATTGATGGGAGAGTTGACTTAGATTCAGTCCATCCCAACAAATTAAGTAGATTAGTTGCCGAGGGGCTTATTGACGAAATTGATCCGCAAAATGGAGAAAAGTCGTTTTATATCTTAACAATAAAAGGTAAGCAATTATATGGCGAAAAAGACTAAAGAAACACCCGAAGAGTTCTATGCAAGAATGAATAAAAAGTTTGGGGAGGGTAGTATTAATTTAGGTTCGTCATATTCTGGAAGTACTAGCGTTATCGAACATTCCTCTATTGGGTTTAACCTCGCAAGTAGTTTGTGGGGTTTACCTAGGGGGTGTGTTATTCAAATTGAGGGAGATAATCACATTGGAAAAAGTACATTCACCCAAGAAATAATCGCATCAGCTCAAAAAATAGGACTTAGGTGTATGCTTATGGATTTTGAATACTCCCTAGATAGAGTTTACGCAGAAAGATTGGGGATTGATTTTGATAAATTGGTATTATCCACCCCAGATACAATGGAAGATTCCTACAACTTAATTGAAGAGATGTTGGAGGCAGATATGATTGATGTGATTGTCATAGATAGTATCACTCAAATGTTACCCAGAAGTGTTCTTGAAGGAGATATTGGAGATGCTAAAGTAGCTCCTGATGCAAGAGTTCATTCCGTAGCACTTAAAAGAATCATGCCGTTACTTAAATCTCGCAATGCTGTACTAATTGGTACTTCTCAATATCGGGCACAGGTGGGGTCAATGTCACAAAATGCCGATAAGGGGTTGAGTGGTAGTAACGCTTGGAAATTTGGTACATCTTTCAGAATTAAGCTTTCAAGGCTTAAAACCGAAAAAACTAAAGAGCCACATCATTTTATTAATTATGTGGAAATCACCAAAAATAAAAAAGGTACTGCTTTCCTAAAACACAAAATGTACTATACCATTGATAGTGGTGTGGACCAATTGATGGAATTGGTTGAGTATGGGATTGAATGTGGTGTAATTACACAAGCTGGCTCATACTATTATTATGGTAGTGGAGAAGAGAAAGTTAAAATAGGTCAAGGAATGGTGGATGCCAAGGAGTTCTTAGATTCCAATCCAGAAATGACTGAAAAAATTAAATCTGAGATTTTAGCTGTACTGAAATAGGTTAAGGTGGGTCAAATGACTCACCTTTTTTTGTTTATATTAACAATTATTTTTTGGGTAGGGATTAAAAGTGACTTACCTTTGTTTTAAATTATTTTATATGTCGTATACAGAATTACACACAGGACAACTAGAGGTTGTTATACGAAACACGGACAGAGTTTGGTTCAAGGACTTCATTAAAGCTAATCCACACCTAGAAGTTGATGACTTAGATGATAGGCTGGAAGATGGATGCAATTTCTTTATTGTTGAGATTAAAGGAAAGGGCGCAAGTAAAGACCGATATAAATACTTGTATAGTGATGGTACACTTTATGAATTTGTCAATCATGAATATGGCGAGTCATCGGACTATCTAAACAAGGTAATACAAGTAAATAAAAACACAATAAACTTCACTTGCCTGTTTTATAACGGAGGTACTTGTTTTTCGGAAATGTTAGAAGAAGGTTTTAATTGTTTATAGCATGAACACAGATAAAGTAACAAGAGTGGAAATCATAAACCACCAAGACAACATACCTGATTACGGTAGAATTTTTGTAAAAACACAATGTCAACAAGTAACATTGAGCCTACAAGATGACGGGAAAACACTTAAAATATTTATATCAAAAGAAGAGCCAAATGAAACACATTAAAGACTTTACAATAAACGATGGGATTAGTGTCTCCAACGAAACAGAATTAACAATATTGGCAGATTTACTAGACAACTTAAAAATTTACACTAATGCAGGTCGTTCATTTAGAAACGTACCGAGAGCCAAGGAATTTATTAAGTTATATGGTCAAATCATAGTATTTCCTAGAAGTGGAGACATTGGTTCACCAAAGAGTGCGTATAAACAACAACAAGACATCTACTTTCTCACAGAAGTTGATTTTGATGAAAACTTGGACCACTATTCCAAAAGACTAATTGATTTTCATAAAGCCTTTAAGTCACCAGTTTTAAAAACACCGACAATACCGAATAAAGAAAGATCACAATTAAGAATTTCTTTACTGCAAGAGGAGTTAAATGAGTTACAGGAAGCGATTGATAACAACGACATTGTTGAATGTGGTGATGCTCTTACTGATTTATTGGTGGTACTGGAAGGAACCTTTGCTGAATTTGGTATGCAAAAAATAAAAAGAAAGATGTTTGATGAGGTAATGGACTCAAATATGTCAAAATTAGATAGATTTGGTTCACCAATTATCAATGGTGAAAATGGTGTATTAGATACAACAAGACCTCTTGGGAAAATACTAAAAAGTGAATTGTTTTTTGAACCAAATCTAAAACCAATAATTGAAAATGAGAAATAATATTGTGTAAGAAGCTCTTAAATTAATTTAATTATGAATTGGGAAACAATGATACCAAAAGATGAAGAACGTATTCTTTGTGCAGCAATATGGTACAAAGACGCAAAATCTACACCACACCAACCCAATAATATTGATAGGGGTGTAGTTATTTCAGGTTGGCGGCACGGAAGTATAATTGCATCTGTGAAAGGAATGTTTAGTTTAAATACTTTTAAATTTGGAGCAAATAGTGTAACAAAGAATACAAACTATTTATTATGAATAACACTATAAAACAAAAATAATTATGAAAACATTAATAAACACACGGTTATTTAAACCGTTCCGTAAAGCATTTTTAAAAACTATTTATGCTGAAATTATATCGGGTAACGAAACGTATTGTTGCCATGTATGGTCACGGTATAAATTTTTTATTTGTTGGAAAAATTTAAAAGAAGTAAAAGAAAATATGAACTCTAAATACTTGCGTTCTAACATAAAATACACTTGTGATAGAATTTGGTTTTATAGTAAAGAAGATAGATTAGCTTTTTTAAGAGAATGTTTAATTAAATTTTAAGTAATGAACAAAAACAGCGTAGAATTAATTGATTATTTAGGTAGTGATAAACTACATGGTCTTGCTGCTTGGGCAAGTACATTTTTAGAATTTGGTGTAGAACCACCAGAAAACCCAAACATGAGAGTTGACCAATTAGTAGATCATATTTTAAATAATGGTAAAAGAAAAAGAAGCCTAGAAGACCTCGTATCTTTTTTAGCTCAGAATGAGCACACATCACCATTTCGATTCAGCAGCTTTATTTTTGGTATGACAACAGATATTGCTACACATATCCAGAAATTAAAACATACTGTAGTATTAGAAGCCGAAAACGGAGAGAGTGCAAGGTATAAAGAACTCAAAGAAGACAAGTTTTATCTACCCGAAGATTGGAAAGGTATAAAATTTTCCAATGAAACATATGACAATATGATGAAGTTTGAGGGAATTGATGACACATTCATTACAAATGTTGCAAGCTGGGAACACGCTTTAGAGAGATATACAGAATTAGGTAACACACTTTATCACCATGCAGTCAGAGACCTAACTCCGCAATTAGGTGGTAAGAGAGCAAAAGAAACAGCAAGATTTTTCAAGACCTACAACAGCCAAATAAACACATTGAACAAATTTAGTTTTGATGGAATTATTCAGTTTGCAAATAAACGAGCCACGGAGCACGCACAAAAAGAAATTGCAGAAGTTGCAAAAGCAATGATTGAATTGGTGAGAAATATACCGGGAAATCCGTTTCAATATTCACTAAAAGCATTTAACTTATAATTATGAAAATACTTAAATTTTATGCGTCATGGTGTGGACCATGTAAAGTTCTAAATAAACAATTAGAGGGATTTGACGCTTGTCCTATTGAAAACATCGACATTGACACCAATCCAGAATTAGTGCAAGAATATGATGTTCATTCCGTTCCTTCATTGATTGTGGTAAGAGATGGAGTTGAGATTTTGAGATATAGAGGCATTATTACTAAAAACAAATTGGAAACAGATATTAAAAATCTAATATGAAAATACAGGAATACGTTGTAATTTACACAGAGAATCTACAAGTTTGTTATTGGAGAAAAGATTTTTTATATGTAGAAGCTCCTCAAATTTACAAAAATGATAAGGAGTTTGTATTAACTGATAATGCCTCTTATTTTTTTGGTTTAAAAAGAAAAGAGTTCCGTAAAGAGTTTGAGTCAGAGATAAAAAAACTAAGACCAACGCTTGATATAGATAAGGTTTGGAAAGAGTTCAAAGAACTTAGAAAATACATAAATAGGCTTAAATAGGTCAATTTTAATAAATTGGCTAAAAAACGACAACTAATGGATAAAGACACTTTTGTAAAGTTACTAAAAAGTAAAGAACATAGTAAAATAATGTACTTGTATTTCTTGGATACTTTACCAGAAAAGATTGTACCAGAACAACTTCAAACGATAATGATTCATCTTTCAATGTATTATGGTATTCCTGTTCAAGAAATGATACAGAGAGTTATTATTCACTATGAAAAGAAATTTCACATTGAAGTTTGGAGAAATACTGACGGAAAAATCATAATGTATAATGGAGAAAAAGTTTAAAAATGAGTATAAAAACTAGCATTGAAAAATTAGCAAATGATATTGGGTTTGATATTGCAAACTCTGATGATATTACTCAAGCAGATTTACTGAATGGGTTGGGTAGAGGATTCAAGATGTATAATGAGTACCAAAACAACTTACAACTGTCGTATGTGGTGGATAAACTAAACAATGACGCTGAAAAATTTATAATGGATCTTTCGGAGTTTATAAAATTGAAAAATGATAGAAAATAAATATTACACACCGGAAATTGAAGACTTGTGTGTCGGCTTGCCGAAGTGCGGGCTTTACAGCACTAAACTTAATTTGAAAAACAAAATTTGATATGAACGATAAACTTAATTTGGAACACGAAACCCCGCATTTTGGCAAACCGCTGTTAGGCGTAGTGCTTTCGTTATTCGATGGTATGAGTTGCGGACAAATTGCTCTCAATAGGGTAGGAATTTCCTATGGTAAATATTATGCTTCGGAAATTGATAAACACGCCATCAAAGTAACACAACACAATTACCCTGACACTATACAACTTGGAAGTGTTACAGAAATTAAAGGTACGGATTTACCGCAAATTGATTTATTGATAGGTGGAAGCCCTTGTCAAGGATTTTCTTTTGCAGGGAAAGGTTTAAACTTTGAAGACCCAAGAAGTAAACTATTTTTTGAATTTGTGCGATTACTAAAAGATTGTAATCCAAAATACTTTCTACTTGAAAACGTAAAGATGAAACAGGAATTTCAAGACATTATCAGCGAACAACTTGGAGTAAGACCAATATTAATAAATTCAAGTTTAGTATCAGCTCAAAACCGTGAAAGATTGTACTGGACAAATATTCCAATACAAGGACTACCAAACGACAAAGGATTATTTTTAAAAGATATAATTGAAAAAGGAGCAGGTAAAAAACTGTCTGAACAAACGGCACAAAGACCAAGAACATTGCGTAATTACAGAAGTGAAAATCAAAAAAGCTTTTGTATGCTTGCAACTATGTGGAAGGGTTCACAAAGCAATGGAATGACGGTAATTGACGATAATGGGTTAAGAAACATAACTCCTTTGGAGTGTGAAAGATTACAAACCGTTCCTGACAATTACACAAATGTAGTTGCAGATACAAACAGATACACAATGTTAGGAAATGGGTGGAATGTTGATACAATCGCTCATATTTTCGGAGGGCTGTCTTAGCATTACGCCTAACGTTCTGCGTGTATAAGAAGTGGCGTACACGATAAACCAAGCCACTAAAATTAAAAATTAACTTTAGAATACAAAACAAATGAAAAATTTAACCTTTAGAAGCCATTTTTTATACACGTTGTT
>JACCEA010304766.1_pt1 | contig 10842 bp, 9 predicted proteins | sample 7449851 | NCBI WGS metagenome assembly JACCEA01 (sample SAMN15323453, study PRJNA562643) | freshwater metagenome | isolation source: river surface water | place: USA:Blue River Watershed | collected 2017-08-18 | reverse complement strand
TTATTGGGGGTCTTTTGGTCAATTTGTCTAAGATGGCAGTCTTTTTTAATTTTTTTTTTGCACTACTAATATTAGTCGCTTTTTTTTTTGGTTTTCTATTCGCAACTCTTCGGCGGGCGTGGATTGATGATTTATTGACAGATATTTGGTTAAGACATAGGTTTATCACATATATTATGGTCGTCTCAAGACGAAACCAGTCTGTATTTTATTAGCCTGAGTGAAAATTACCCTTTTACTACAATACAATACTTGCTTCAACTTCTTCCACATCATCTATTCTCCTTGATCGGAACAATGCTCAATCGAGAAAAGGAACGTTAGTTGAACTATGAGTGCTCGTTTGAGGGGTGGGATTCTAGGTAATATGGATACGAAATTGTCCAGGCCAATATCAGACATTTCCGGGAATGATTGGGTTCACAGAATCGCAGTAGTGAAAAATCAGAGTACGGCATTATCTAATCCAGTTGATTATCAAGAGCTGTACCATGATATGCAAAAACAGCATGAGTCTTTGCGTGATGAATTCAGTCTACTCCAAAACAAATCGAGAGACATGGCCAATATGATGTCTGCAATATTTTTAGATTATCAACAGATCCAGACCACCTTAAGCTTGAAAGACCAGGAGATTTCGCGATTGCAATCAAGACTAGACAGTATGAGGAAAGAGGTGGATTATTGGAAATACGCAGCACATAGTCAATTCCAGCGTCGGGGAGTCGTTAGAACGGATAATAGTTCTTCTACAATTAAAAACCATTTGTCGTGTTCATTTTCCTTACACCATGAGAATGACGACAATAGCTTGGTCTCTGCATTAGAATCCGGAGATGAAGATTATTCAAATTCCACAACTTGTGGTACTACCAGCCTATGTGATTTTGGTAGTAAGCCCATTTATGAATGTCATGAATATTTGTTCAACGATGATTGCAATGTCTCTTCTCCGGAAAGTTTGATTTCCATGAAAGCGAGTTGCTCTTTTATGTCGAAAAGGAAAGAGAGCAATAGTGTTTCGGGCTTGCGCAATGCCTTTGCAATGGAACAATCAAGTGCAACACAAAATCATGACATTGTCCATGACGAATGGCTCAAAATTCATTTGAAAAATCTGGAGATCGCAACTCAAAACATGACGCAATTATTAGCAGAAAGTGAAGAACGTGAGTTATTATATATGCAAGAGGCATCAAAACTGAAAGCACGAGTGACTGAACTTGAAGGAGTTGTGGAGGGTCTGAGAAATTATCATCCCCAAATGGTTAGTTTTCAAGAAGCTAATTCATCGAACAATTCTTTCGTGGAAAAGTTAAGAAGCAGTTCAGATGATGTTAGTTCACTGATAAATGCTCTAAAGGTGACTACCATCAACAATGGTGTATCCTATTCTTCTGGTCACAAATCAGGGCAATCAAGCATTTAAGTTTGGTAAACAACCTGAAGTGATCGGATAACTTTTCATCTTTTCGATTCCAGTGTATTGTATTATCTTTTCGGAATTATTGCTTGTTTGCTGTCCCTCCACTATCATTGAAAGATTCATGCACATCTGACTACCAAGAGAATACTGTATGGTGGATCATTTAAATTATTAATTCGAATACCACTCTTATGTGTTGAGTTGGATAATATACTTTAGAGACACCGCTATTCCTAAGCAATACTTAATGCGTAGTAAATTCGAGCTTCTGTACTTGATCAGATGGTAGCAATGGTAATATCTGGGTTTCCTTATCATATAATCCTAAGGTGCCCCCAGTGTGAATAAATAGAATCTTCTCACCGGGCCGCACCAAATCTTTCTTATTGCGAACTACGTGGTTTACAAAGTGATACAAAGCCTTTCCAGAGTAAACAGGATCTAAAACAACACCAGTCTGTTTTCCAACTTCAATCAAATATTTTAGCTCATCCTCCGTTGATCGAGCATACCCAATGCCTTCCCCAGCATATATGTTGAACCATCCTCGAACTGGTCCCAACCGATCGAAGTCGACGCCATGATGAACTGCAACCTCTTCAATGTGATTATAAAAATACTCTGGGCTGTCACAGACACCGATTGCGTGAATACGGGCTTTTAGATTCGCCAACTTGGCACCAATTACCAATCCAGCAGCTGTACCACCCGATCCACAAGCGAAAATGATGTGATCAAATTCAATACCTTGATCGAGAATTTCTCGGATACACTCTATATATCCAAATGCACCAAGACCATTGCTCCCTCCGACAGGTATAACATAAGGATTCTTACCCTGACTTTTTAGTTGGCTGGCTAATTCACAACACAGATTATCACTACCAACTTGGCTATACGTACCAGTCGAAACGGTGTATATCTTTGCATCCACCATACGATCCAATAGAAGATTTCCTGTTAGTGCAAGTGGCTCATTCATGGAACCGGTTGGCCTCCTCAAGATTAAATAGGGCTCTAAACCCACTTGACGAGCGGCAACTGCAGTTGCCCGGCAATGATTGGACTGAACTCCCCCAACAGTAATAATGCTGTCGTGTTTCTTGCTTATTGCATCTGCCAGTAGGAACTCGAGTTTTCTAACCTTGTTCCCAGACAAATCGAATGAGCTTAAATCGTCTCTCTTGAAGAAGCACTCTGCTTCACAACCTTCTAGACCGGGGATGGTAACTGGGTGCAAAGGCGTCGGAAATCTCCCAAGTTGCAATTTATGTGTTGGAAAAGTAGCCCTAGTGAGCCCCGCTTGAAGCCAAGATGGAGGTTGGTAAGGTGAAACTGAGCCAAACATACCGATGAATAAAAATAGCAGTAGGTAGGTAAATTTATAAAAATAGTTTACCATTTATGAGAAGCCGTATTTAGTTACCCAATAGGCGAGGGTTACCGCAGCACAGCAGGAGAGCCCACACCAGTAGCGCCAGCAGCAACAACAACACAAGAAGCACAACAAAAACACACAACACAACAGCAGAGTTTGGCTGCTGGTGCTCTGCTGCTGCCTCTTTATATCTCACCTTCGGCGCCTCTGGCACGCGGCTGCGCCTGCTGTTGTTGTTTCCGTTTTGGGTTTGGTGTTGCTGCTGTGTTATAAATACCCTGCCTGCTACTTCGCTGATTTGGTTTTCCATATTCCTATTGCCTTTCAATCAAAAATCCCAAATCAAGCTTTGCAGACTCCCATTGAGCAGGTTTGGTACCACATTAATGATAACCAATAGAAGAGTGATTGTAGGGAAGTGCTTGGAAGAAATGGCTAATCGTTTGAATATTGATCAAATTGAACCATTGGATGAACAAGAACAAACTCAAATAATTGATGAATTAAAGTCACAGGCTGTTGCCCAAACTCAATCGTTTAGGAATTTGTTTAGTGCAGTATTCTATTTGATTGCAGCGATATTTTGCGCTTGTTCCATTTACACTGTTTATTTTCCTTGGGAAATGCAGCATCAAAAGCATTTTCAAACATTGGTTCCGCACTGGGCTTTCCTAGGGCACTATATGGGCTCAGTATTTTGCTTTGTAGCCGCCGCAATGGTTGTCAAGGTAAAAATAGATATATGCTAACTCTGAATTAATTGATTATTGTTCTTCTATGTGTAGGAGCCCCATAGAACTTCACTTGTAAACACTGTGAGATTATTAGCATACATAGTTGGGATTGTTGTCTTAGTTGGTTGGTTTCGTGTGTTCTATGTTCATAAAGTTACAAATCCAATTCTATTTTGGATTCCCATGGTCGACTTGGTAGGATTATTGCTTGCACAATATATTGACTTCGATTCAAATGGTTTGATCGTAAATGTTGAAGGCCTTGAAAAATATAAATACAATTATAAAGCTGCATAAATTCAAAGCCATCTGTTTTCAACAACGATAATGCAGGTCAAATCATTTTGTTGACTTGTTGCTTAATGCTAACTTTGAAAGACATACTCATCATCATATAAATGTATCAATAACAAGCTTGTCTATTTCCCTCTTCCCAACTACTATTTAACAATCACAACAATAACAGCGAAAGCCACGACGCATAGTAGGGTACTATTACAATACTTATAATAATGTACCAACTAAATTTTTAAAATTTTGTCGCTGCGCTGGTGCTACACACAGCCGCACAAACCTGCTGCGCTGGCGCGCTGCTGTGTGCGCCTGCTGCGCCGGATCAGCTGCTGCCCTCTCTCTACTGCTGCTACTGCTGGACTGCGCCTCACAGCAGCAGTAGTGTCTGATGATGATGAAAGCCTCTGTCTGCAGTCCCAAGTCTGCTGCTGGCGCGCGCCTGCTGCACCTCCGCCCAAAATACGGCGTGTTCTCTTTGCTTTAATTAACTGACCACGTTTAAATAAATAAACATAGACTCATAAATAAAGTGATAAACTCCCGAGGGAAATTTTTACTGTTACACAGTACACCTACCATCTCAAAAATTTAACTTTTTGATGATTCATACCAGTAGCAAGGACGAAGTGGATGAAACCTTCATCCCTTTTTTCAATGGATTGGATGAAGACGATGAAGGATGCGATAAGGAGGAGAGAGGGCCATTGATGTTGAATGAACTTCCTGTACCTTGGTTGGACAATCAACCTCATGGGCAACACAGGATCGATCGTCGATCACCGCCATTTGTTCGTTTGCACAATGAGATTCTGACGTTTTGTCAGTTCATAACACCAACAATTCAAGAACTTAAAACACGAGAAAAAGTTGTGGTAGAGATCAACCAATTGGCAAAATCGGTGTGGCCACAATGCACTGTCCATCTTTTTGGATCCCAATACACGAAGATCTTAACGCCTACAAGTGACATTGACATTGCTATTTTGGATGTTCCCGTTGCTGAAGGGAAGGCTTTGACGGAAGCATTAATAACATTTGCTGAAAAAGTTCATGAAAAGATTAATGTCACTTACTTGGAAGCAGTAGTGGGTGCTAGGGTGCCAATAATTAAGTTTGATCATGCAGAAAGTGGATTGTCAGTCGATGTGTGTCTGAATCACGACAGTGGTCTCCGAACGGGTCAATTGTTAAAACAAATGGCGCGAGACTTCCCTCCTTTGCTACCACTTACTCTCGTCTTGAAAACATTCTTGGTAACTTACCAGTTCTTTCCCTATCTCTCAATATCAATATTTTTTCTTCTAATAGGCGCAACGTAGACTGAATGACACATATTCTGGCGGTTTAGGCTCATTCTTGCTCTGTTCAATGATTGTTTCATTCCTGCAAATGAAGCAAAGTGTTTCTGAACACACGGGAGTTAGACCCTCTTGGAATCTTGGAACCCTACTGATCGAGTTCTTCCAGTATTATGGAGTGAAATTCAATTATTTTCACGCTGGTATTTCCATCAATGATAACGGCCGATTATTTGAGAAGCAGGAATGGTACAAACAAGCGCAGAATAATCCTTCCACCTCAGGTAGTATGGCAAATACAAGCAGCAACGGTAAAGGAGGAAATTTAAACAAGTAAGTATGTGTTTGTATGGGATATTCTGTTATTGACGATTTGGCAATTGTTTCTTTTTCAATATAGACCAGGTCTCCTTTGCGTTCTTAATCCAGACTCCCCTGATATGGACATGGGGAAGAATAGTTTCCAAATGACAAAAGTTAGAAGATCATTCGAGCATGGTTATCAGTTGTTGACAGTTGCGCTAAACAATCCGAATCAGCAGTCATTTTTAAGTTACATCATTCGGGCAGATGATCCATATCTTGTTGGTAGAATTCACTTGAAGCGATGACAAGTTATTTATATTTAAACTGATGATTAATATTCAAACAAAAAAAATTTCTCATTTCCCCTGTGTATATTCCACCCAATTGTAGTATTTTGGAATAATGTCAATACGAACATGAAGCCACGACACTCCTAAACCGCTCGTAGACAACCATAAGACTCGATCTGGAGGAGAAGCTTGATACAAGTTTCTTAGCATCTCTTCACCAACTAGCATCCAAAATTGAAGCTTATGTTCAGGAGAAGCGCTCCGCAAAAATGAAGCGAGATGGGTCATGTACGATTCAACAGCTCCAGTAGTAGGCGGTGATGGCACTATGAGGGTTGCATCTTTACCCAAATTTTGAAATGATATAGCTGATTCCCTCAAAGCATTATGCTCGTGAAATTTTGTACGGAAATTGGAATCATCAACTGTTCGTTTTGCCAGTACTGGTGCTGAAATGACGACAAATTCAAAATCTTTTTTGTCAAGTTCGCTCATTCGGACAGGTGTGCATTCCCAAAACACCGCACTGAAGCCTGGGTGGAGAATAGCATTCGTCAAAGTGCTTAGTAATTGCTCGTCACCATCATTTAAGAATTGCAAAAACTTGTTGTATTTGATAGGTTGACTTGTTGTTTTATCGATGAGGGTAACTTTGAAAGACTCGAGTGCAACCTGCATATACTGTGCCTCAAAAGCGTTCATTCTATCCGATTGAGAATTTTGATTGCCAATTGAAGGGGAGATGGTTGATGGATATGCAACAGAAAATATTGCCAACCCAGCAAACGACAAAACAAGAAAAGCAAGAAGATATTGCGATAATATACAAATTCCTGCGTCCGTGAAGTGAAGGAGAGCTCCCGCTGGTTTATTATTACCTTTTACAGCAGAATTAATGCGGCCCTTCAACGAAGATGCGCTCATAACACTATACACTAGAAACCAGATGTTTGTTATTAGGCCCTAATAATAAGTATTGTAAAAATGCATAATAATTACGATGCACCCACGCACATGGGGCATGCGCTTAATTAATTAATAGAAGTAGAGTGAGATGGTCTGACTTTAAACATTGTTAAGGCTAGATAAATTAATATAGTATATATTTTGGGGTCTTCGGACAGCGGCGCGGTATTGCTTGCAGAATATTGCTGTACAATGTTGATTTTACTGCTGGTATTTAGTTGCAAATATCTCCCGGATGCCTTTTGAGCAATTGTGACAAGCAAAGGCAAACGAACTCTTTGAGATTTAGAATGGTCACCCGGATAGATTACGCAAGAATGAAATTGCCCAAGCTTGTGGCATTTGATTTGGATGGAACGATTTGGACTCCAGACATGTATCAACTTTGGGGTGGAGGTGCCCCATTCAAGCAGTCGCCCAATGGAAAAGACTTACTCGACAAAATTGGTAATCCTGTGCGTCTACTTGGCGTCACCGCTGAGATATTGCATGAATTAAAGCATAATCCTGCATTGCAAAGTATCAAGGTAGCATGGGTATCTTGTACTGATGAGCCTGAATGGGCCGATGAATGCTTGCGAAAATTTACCACTTCAAGTGGTCAGCCATTGTACCAAATAGTTGATTCAAGTCAAATCTATAAAGCCAATAAACAACGCCACTTTCAAAATTTACATCACCAATATCCTGACATCCAATTTGAGGATATGCTATTCTTTGACAATGAATTCGGGAATATTCGAAATGTTTCTCAATTGGGTGTCAAGAGCTACTATTGCGAGGATGGTATGGTTCTAACTGCATGGGAAGAAGGTTTAAAGTTGTTCAATCGGTGATGCTGTACTTGCTGTTGAAATTGCTTGAAGATCAAAATTAGTTGGGCTATAGGAGTTAATAAAACTGAAGGTATTCATATTTCATACAATATACAGATAAAGGCGGTAAAAACATCTGAATCTAATATTAAGAAATGAATAAATCGATAATTAATGTATTGCATATGGTGCATAATTATGAAATTAGACTAGACTATAAAAACAATACCCTTTCTGCTCTATTGAAAAACAATTGATTTCAACTCTACTTTTTCTCTTGGCAAATGAGAATGAGCCGACGACAAAGAAATTTTCTTTTCCTTCAACAAATGTTCAGCAGCATGTAGCCGATTCATAATCTTCATACACATGGGTGGTAAATTCACATCATTCAAGCTATGACAATATTTTTCACGGTTCTGGATGAATTCAATTAGTGTTAAGGAGACAGGATTCAAAATGGAAAGATCATTATCGCTGTTTTCAAAAAGAAGCAAAGATTTCGCTTCTTGCAATCCGCGTTTCAGATTTTCAACTTTTTGTGAACTTATAGTTCGTAACATTGTCAACATAGCTGGTAAATCATGAACCACCCGTTCCGAAAATCGTAATGAAAATTTGCTGTAATCGATAAGGGATTCAAAAGGTAATGGTTGCCAATCTGAAATGATGATTGGAATACAACCACCAATATCAATGATCGTAAATAATCTTGCTGCAGACGAAGTATCACCACGAATAGATAAACAGAATGTGGCCGTCCGAAGTAACTCTCTGTAAGCTTTTTCAGTATATTTCACTGCTGAGGATGATGAGGACAATGACGAAACTGAATCAGTAACTGTTACTCCACTACTGGAATCTCCATCGTAGGTTACGAACAAAACGTCTCGCACATCACTAAGCTTGTTGAGTTCTTTTTTGAATTGGCTTCGAATCCCACCGATTGGATGATCGTGACCAATGAACACTAGTAATTTATCCCTCTCCGGTGGTCGGGGAGCATCAGCTATTGGACTTGTGGAATCATAAACTACAGCAGTATCACGTCGTTGAAATGACCTCCGCTTCTTTATTGCAGCATCATTAATATTACCATCGATTGTAAGGTGATTTCCTTCCTTGCCTTCGGTATGTTCTGAAGAAGCGGCGACATAGTACGGAACAACAATATCTTTGGGCGAGTAACCTGTAAGGTCGTAATCGACTCGCATAAAGCTTTGCCGTGAGAATCTATGAACATTTGGTGCAGAATCTACCAAAGATGTAATAAACAAACCAGCTTTCGGGTGTGTTGCAGGGGATAGAAAGTCCAATCCTTCATTGTCTTTCCATTCAGATGCACTAACCACCATCGGTGCGATTTCTTGTAAATAACGAAACCCACTTTTCCAATCTTCTTTTAATTGCGGTTGATGAGTACAATGCACGACCGAATAGAAGTAGCTATTTACATAATATATTAATGGATCTTCAAAAACGTGGCGATAATCATCAAGAAATGAACTTTTCGTTAACTGTCCTGTTTCAGGAGCATGTTTACTATCCAAATGATTACTGTGATAGTGCCTCCGCCTTCTTTGGTTATCTCCTTCTCCATTCTTGCCCTTTTCACCATCAAAAGAAATTGTTATTGCTTGGGGGTGTAAGAGTTGCAAAAGATGAACAACGTGGTTGTAATAACTGTCTCGTCCACTTTCCAACATTTCAGCAGCTTTGTCCAAAAAGCGTAACAATTCTGGAAATTTCAACTCAAGTGCATGTTGACTGCTACTGTCATATATAGGTGGCTTATTATAATACTCACAATCTTTTAATGCCTTTCGTAACGATGCAGTCAGTGGTAACTCCATTACACTAACTGCACGATGTAATGCGGTTAAATAAACAATCAACTTCTCTCGCTGTTCCTCTCGAATTATTGAATAATCCATACTATGAAAGATAATTTTGGTATTGTGAAGATCGGGCTGCATCGCTTTTTCGGTCAACTCGGGAAAACGATTAGGAAAATAGAATCGTTTATTTTTTTCGTTTAGATCTGAATAATTCTCGAAATCATCATAGTGTTGACCGCTCAGACTGAACCAGAGATAGGTTCCAAGAATAAGGATAACAGAACCAATTATTAAGACGGACCTTCTTGTATTTGGGTTGCTTGTTGCTGCTGCAAATTTATGACAATATTGTTTCATGTATTTGCCAGATCCATATTGTTTTCGATAACTGGGACTGTATGAATGCCCAGTGTTGCTTTCTTGATAAGGAGCGGATGGTCCACTCGAGGTGATGGGAAGCATCGTGAATATGTCGATAGAAATAATCTAAAAATTGGAAATAATCGTTGTTAATGGAATGGTCTTGTGGTTCTTTGATTGACATAAATAATAATAATAGAAGTACATACTTCTCAGAGAGGCGGGAGAGAGCGCAACAGCAAACATTGCTTGGTTGTAGGCTCGACTTGCGTGGAAGAAGCAGAATGTTCGAATGTGGTGCTGCCGTCTGCTATGGCGCGTGCAATTTCAAAATCCTAAATCCCCAAATCATCATCGAAAAGAGGTGGTGCCATTGAATGTAACAGATGAGGAGTTCGAAAAACAAGTACTTTCATATCTGATAACTGGAGATAACGCCAGTGTCTGCCTTGCAAACACTATACTGTGTTGATTCTTTTTATTTGTGGAGATTCAATTGTCCTTCGAACTCTTTCAAAAGTGTCACAAACATTGTGCTTACCCGCGTCATATTCGCAGAACATTTCGAAAACTGTAAAATCAATAAAAGATGCCACAATTCATAATGTTGAATGATCCAAATTCCGTGGAAAATCGTGAGAAGTATGAAAAATTCCAAAAATGGGTCTTTGGTGCAACTTTTATGAATTATGCAATGGCTCATTGGACCAGGAAGTAAGTAGTTCTCCTCCGTCACTGCCATGTCACTGACTGACAACGTTCGTCTAGATCGTATACCAATGTAAAAGTTTCTCTTATGCACGCAGGTGTTGATCCTCTAACACTTGCTGCCATGGATTCTGGTTTCATGTTTACCTACGCTGGTGGATCATTCATAACTGGCCAATTAGGTGACCGTTTTTCCCCCGTGGCTGTTGTAGCTGCAGGCCTATTGGGTTCCACAATTTGTCTCTTGATGATTGTTTTCGGTGCATCCACTTCCATCATTCACAATGTCGCTCTATGCGGCTCTTACTTTCTCACCTGTCAGTTGGTGCATGGTGCGTTCCAAGCAACAGGTGGGCCTGTAAATACTGCCATTATGGGGAACTGGTTCCCAGCGAAGGGTCGTGGTCTCATCTTTGGTCTCTGGACTTG
>JACCEA012267811.1_pt1 | contig 10843 bp, 8 predicted proteins | sample 7449851 | NCBI WGS metagenome assembly JACCEA01 (sample SAMN15323453, study PRJNA562643) | freshwater metagenome | isolation source: river surface water | place: USA:Blue River Watershed | collected 2017-08-18 | reverse complement strand
ATGATGTTATGAAAACAGTAAAAATTATTCGAGTTGGAAGTGAGGCTAAGAAGTTTAATGCAATTGAAGTTTTTGGTAAATATTACGAGGCATTTGCGAAAGCTGAAAAAGAAAGACAAGAGAAAATTGCCAAAATTTCAGGAATGTCTCAAGAGGAATATAAGTCATTTATGTACAATGAAGTTAAGGTAAAATACCCCAATGCTGTATTAAGTCCAACGGGATTGGTTTACATTATAGATAAACCGGGAGACGAAAAAAGAGCACAAAAAGGTAATCAAGTTACACTTCATTACAGCGGAACATTACGAGCAGATGGTAAGAAATTTGATTCCTCCTACGACAGAAATCAACCCATGCCATTTAAATATTTAGAACAAAGAATGATTTCAGGTTTTGAAGAAGGAGTTACCTTGATTGGTCAAGGCGGAAAAGCGAAAATAATAATCCCTTACTATCAGGCATACGGAGCACAAGGTAGACCAGGTACAATTCCTCCTTATTCCGATTTGGTTTTTGACATTGAAATTCTTTCGATTACGGAATCACCAACGGAGGTGCCACACGATCACGATCATAGTGATCCCAACCACAAGCATTGATAAAAAAGCTACCCCAGGGTAGCTTTTTTAATTCAATATTATTGAAGTCATACTTAAGCTTCCGGCAATTAATTCGTCATTAAAAAAAGTCAGCTCGTCATCGTTCCTTCGAAGCCCCAAAACATACAATAAAGGAATGTAATGATCCGGACTAGGAATGGCAAGTTTTAGATAATTCGGTCCATTCTGGTATTTAAGTAATGAATTCAAATCATTTTTTAAAATTTTATCGTTTATAAATTCTCTGGCTTCAATGGCCCAATCAAATCCGTATCCTACTTGGTTGAGTTTTGAAAAATCAACAAGGCCTAAGTTGTGAACGATATTTCCACTCCCAATGATGAGTACACCCCTGTCTCTTAACATCGTAAGTTTCTTAGCAAGCATTACATGAAAATCCAAAGGTTTTTTCCAATCTATACTCAGTTGAAGTACAGGAATATTTGCTGAGGGATAAATATTTCTTAAAATTGACCAGGTGCCATGATCTAAACCCCATGACATATCGTGATGAATTTGTATATCTTCAACGATTGAACTGATAGAGGCAGCTAGTTCAGGAGATCCGGGAGCTGGGTAATCAACCTCGTATAGTTCTTTTGGAAACCCATGGAAATCATAAATTGTCTTAGGATTTTCCATCGCAGTAACATAAGTACCAATTGTCAACCAATGAGCAGATATGCAAATAATTGCTTTAGGAACCGGAAGTTGAGATTGAAGTTGTTGGATACGATTAACAAATGTATTTTTCTCAATCGCATTCATTGGACTACCATGGCCAATGAAAAGTGTAGGCATTTTATCTGTTTTTTCAAGTGAGGTTGAAAAGTCTATTAAAGACGAAAGACTGGAAATACTTAAACCAATGGAGCTCAATCCCATAAGACGTAGAAATGAATCTCTTTGCATATGGCGAAATTAAAATTTCTTTTTACAAAGATTCTTGACATAGGTTAGTTGTCTTTAGCGTAAAATAATTTCGTCAATGAATGTCCAAGGAACATGTCCTTCTCCGGGATTACCGGACGGAATTTTCTCAACATTTGAGATTTGAATTTGAATGGATTTAATTTTTCGGTTAAATGGTAGACTTATTATTTCTTGTCCTGAGGATAAAGAAAATGTTGTCCCAAGGTTTTTAGTTCTTTCCTTCCATAAAAGTGTAATTTGTTTTGGGGCGTAAATCCAACTACCGGGTTCATGCAGGAAGGAAAGGTTTAATTCCTTGACCTGTATTTTTTTTGCTAATGTAACTTCAATCGAAACATTACATGTATCAAATCCGATCCATTCATGACCTTTCCATGGTCTGCTTCCTGATTGACCATCTACTAATGTTAATTTACCACTGTCGTACTGTTTACTAGGTTTAGTTATGAAATGTACATTTTCACCAAGAGCTTTATGCGGTAGAACTCGATAGGACTGAGATACTCCAAAATGTTCGCTGTGGAGAGAAAAATTGAATGAGTCGGAACCTAAACCTCTTGAAATCAAAAAAGATTGGTTGTTTTGTAAAATTAATTCTGAAGATTTGTTTTTTCCAATAAAAATAGGTTTCTCAAAAATTAGGTGAAAAATGTCGTCTTTTTTCTTTGACTCTACCTTTATACTTATCCCACTTTTTTCTGAAGTCCATTCAATTTTCGGAAAGAGGTTTGTACTGGCATAGTTTACGTTTAATTTCTTTAAGACTGGAAAATGTTGTTCGATTAAGGATTTTTCAAAAATATCGTAGGTGGGTTTTGTTGTAGGATTCCAAAGTACTTGACTAAGTGCGATGGCTCTTGGGTAGGCCATGTACATTAATTTGTCAAAAGAATCGATATATTCTGTCCATAAATTAGCTTGTCCTCCTAGCACATATGCCGCTTGTGAGGAATTCATCTCCGGGTGTATTGGTGAAAAGTCGTACACCTTCTCTAAGGGGGTAAAACCACCAATTGCAAGGGGTTCTTCTTTGGATTTCCCTTGATAATGGTCGAAGTAGCAATGTGATCCAGGGGTCATGACAACCTCGTGTCCCAATTTACTAGCTTCAATCCCACCTTCGAAACCTCGCCAGGACATCACTACAGCATTTGGAGATAATCCTCCTTCAAGGATTTCGTCCCAACCGATGAGTTTTTTACCCTTCGAATCGAGAAAAATGTCTAATTGTTTGATGAAGTAACTTTGTAATTCATGCTCATCTTTTAAATTATTTGTTGTAATAACTTCTTGGCATTTTACACATTTTTTCCAGCGTGTTTTCGGTGCTTCGTCTCCTCCAATGTGAAAATAACTACCTGGAAAAAGTGGAATGAATTCGTCCAATAAATCTTTTAAAAAATCTATAGATTCTTTTTTTGCGCAGAAAATATCATCAAAAACACCCCATAAGCTCTCTACAGGTAATGATTTCCCTGTGCACGACAAATGTGGGTAAGCGGCAAGAGCTGCACGCGCGTGTCCAGGCATTTCAATTTCAGGAACTACTGTAATAAAGCGTTCAGCGGCATAACTAACAATTTCTTTTACGTCCTCTTGCGTATAAAATCCGCCGTACCGAACCTTATTGTAGCTCCTTGGTTGAGTTGAATAATGCAAATTTACAGTACTGTCTCTCCAAGCACCAATTTCCGTCAGTTTTGGGTACTTTTTACTTTCAATGCGCCATCCATGGTCATCGGTAAGGTGCCAGTGAAACACGTTGAACTTGTAAATTGCCATAATATCCAAAAATCGTTTCACTTCTTCTTTGGTGAAAAAGTGCCGAGACACATCCAAATGCAAGCCTCTCCATCTGTATTTTGGATAATCTTTTACGAAGACATTTGGCAGAGTTAATTTACCTTTTACTTCCTTCGTTAATTGCAATAGACTTTGCATCGCGTAAAAGCAGGCAGCATCGCTTGAATATTGAATACTTATTTTTCCGTTGGTTGTAATAGAATAAGAATCCTCAATAACATTTTGTTGTTTTTTGAAGGTAAGAAAAGGATTTTCTTTAGACTCCATAAGAGTTAATCCATGTAAAAGTTTTCCAAAATAAATTAGTTGGTTTTTAACCTGTTGACTTAAATCATTTCCTTGAAAGTATAAGGTGTCAGTAAGTTGAATGAAAGATTGGTTTCCTGCTGATTGATTTACAACATAAGTTACAGGATGCGGCAAAATACTACACGCAGAGGATTCATTTTGTGCGAAAAACCGAGGATAAGCAAACCAAAATGTAATACTTAATGTGATTAATATTTTCATAGTTTGCTCTTAAGTTTTTTTGTTTTTTGAATATTGTTTATCCATTGGTTAAGGTAATATCCGGCAACAGCGCTCCCTGAACCGACAAATGCCCCCATAAGCACATCGGTAGGGTAATGCACACCAAGGTGAATTCGCGAATAACCCGCTAAGGAAGCCCATGTGTAGGCGGGAACAATTAAATACCATTTTGGACAAGACAAGGTTAGTGCAGTAGCGGTATTAAATGCAGAGGATGTATGTCCTGAAGGAAATGAATAAGAGCCAGCAGAAACCAAATTATCAAACTCTGGATAAGTTACAAAAGGACGAGGTCGTTTAACAAGTTCCTTTAACGATAGCGTAATGAGTCCGTTGATTGCCATGGCCTCCAATTGCAAGAAGGTGTTTCTAAGGTACTTTTTATCTTTCGTAATCACCCAGGTTCCGAGGCTGCTTACTGGGAGGGCAAACATAACCGGTGTAACGCTATGCGTCACCAACTTGAAAAATGGATCAAAATTTTGTTTCCTATTTGAATGAAGCGATTGCATTCCTTGGTAATCGAATTGCGCTTGTGAGTTGCTCAAAAAAAGTAAAAATGATAATAGAACAATCAATTGCTTATTTTTCAAGAATTCATGAATTAAAATCTTTCCATTCATCGCTTTGCTTAACTTTGTCAAAAATACGGAATGAAAGTATACAACAACATACTCGAGACCATTGGAAATACGCCTTTGGTAAAATTAAATCGTTTAACTAATGGTTTGAAAGCAAAAGTTTACGCAAAGGTGGAAACTACTAATCCAGGTAATTCAGTAAAAGACAGAATGGCGGTGAAAATGATTGAGGATGCAGAGAAAGCTGGATTAATAAAACCTGGAGGAACCGTCATAGAAGGAACTTCAGGAAATACTGGTATGGGCTTAGCGTTGGCTTGCATCATAAAAGGCTACAAACTTATTTGCGTTTTGAATGATAAGCAATCCAAAGAGAAAATGGACATTCTAAGAGCGGTAGGGGCAGAGGTGGTGGTTTGTCCAACTGCTGTTGAGCCTTCCGATCCAAGATCTTATTACTCTGTGTCACGCAGATTAGCTACTGAAATCCCCAATTCTTGGTATGTAAATCAGTACGATAATTTATCGAATAGACAAGCGCATTACGAACAAACTGGTCCGGAAATTTGGGAACAAACCGAAGGAAAAGTGACGCATTTTGTTGTTGGAGTGGGAACGGGAGGTACTATTTCTGGTGTCGGAAAATATTTAAAAGAACAAAATCCGAATATTAAAATTTGGGGTATTGATACATATGGTTCAGTATTCAAAAAGTATAAAGAAACAGGAATTTTTGATGAAAACGAGATTTATCCATACATCACTGAAGGTATTGGTGAAGATATTCTTCCTGCAAATGTCGATTTTAATACGATTGATTTATTTGAAAAAGTTACCGATAAGGATGCCGCAGTTTACACGAGAAGGTTAGCCCGTGAAGAGGGAATTTTTGTCGGAAACTCTGCAGGAGCAGCGATCAAAGGAGTACTTCAATTGGCTGATCAATTAACAGAAAATGATGTGGTAGTGGTGTTGTTTCACGACCATGGTAGTCGTTATGTTGGTAAGATTTTCAACGACGAATGGATGAAGGAACGCGGTTTTTTAGAGGAAGAAATTTTGACAGCAGGAGATTTAGTTGCGAAACATGCCGACAAACCCTTGGTTTCATTGTACGCAGAAGAACTGGTTTCACACGCCATTGCCAAAATGAGAAATTTCAGTATTTCACAAATACCTGTAATGAAGGATGGGACTTTTGTAGGTTCTATCGATGATAGTCATTTATATGAATTATTAGTTGATGCGCCTGAATTACGGGATGCCGCTATTTCATCGGTAATGCGTCCTGCATTTCCAGTGGTGAACGTAAATACTCCAGTTGAGCAGCTGTGTAAGCTTATCAATAAAAACACACCGGCGGTTCTCGTAGAATTAGCTGAAGGAAAGTATCATATTGTTTCTCGTTACGACGTAATTTCGGCAATGTCGTAAGATGAAAGTCTTGGATCAAATGGGTCGTGAATTATTTTTTTCGACTCCTCCAAAGAGAATTATTTCACTTGTACCATCGATTAGTGAATTTATCATTGATATTGGGTTAGGTGATCAATTAGTGGGTATTACGAAGTTTTGTATTCATCCTAAAGAAGTTATAGACCAAAAAACAAAAGTAGGTGGCACAAAAAACTTGAATCTGAGTAACATTCGTTTGTTAAACCCCGATTTAATTATAGGGAATAAAGAAGAAAACGTTAAAGAACAGATTGAAGAGCTGGCAAGCGAATTCTCTGTTTGGATGAGTGATTGCAACACGTTCAATGAAGCTATTGACATGATGCGTGTTCTCGGAGAAATTACACACAAAAAAATAGAAGTTGAGAAATTGATTTTTGATATTGAATTATCATTCAGTAATCTGAATATTGGTAAAGGAAAGAGCTTCCTCTATTTTATTTGGAACGACCCCATGTACCTCGCCGGAAGAGGTACCTTTATTCATTCTATGTTAGAAAAAATCGGATTTAATAATGCCTGTGAAGAGGAACGTTATCCAGAATGGATAGGTCAACTTCCAGATGTTGTTTTTTTAAGCTCTGAACCTTTCCCATTTAAGGAAAGTCATATGGAACATTTTGCTCGCTTATTCCCGAAAGCGCACATTAAATTAGTGGATGGAGAAATGTGTTCTTGGTACGGCAGCAGAATGAAATTGGCGGCCAGTTATTTTAAAAATTTCAACAACAGTCAATAAATATGTATAATTTCAAATTAATAAAACCTTTTATGAAAATCTATTTTGTTATTGTTTTTGGAATAATGATCGCGTCATCTTGTGTTAAGGAAAAGAAACCTACAATTTACACACAACCCCTAATTTCTTCAAATATTTTCAGTGACAGTGCTATTATTGTAAGTTCTATTACACAAAATCAAAATATAGTAATAGCCTCTAAAGGTGTTGTATGGTCTACGTCTCCGAATCCAGATGCTTACTATTTTTACACTGGTATTACCACTGATGGTTTTGGTACGGGTTCTTTTGAAAGTCATTTATCTGGATTAGCCCCGAATACAACATATTATGCAAAAGCATATGCTGTTTTGAATTCAGGAATTACTGTATATGGAAATGAAATATCGTTTACTACATTATCTTCTTCTAATAGTTCAGGAGTATTAAATCCGAATTATATTTATGGTTCTGTAACAGATCAAGAAGGAAATTCCTACGCCACTATTATCATTGGAAGTCAAGAATGGATGGCAGAAAATTTAAAGGTAACCAAGTATCAAAATGGAGATCCAATACCAAATGTTACCTCAGAAATTCAATGGTCGAACTTATCATCAGGTGCATGGGTGAATTATGAAAATAATAGTTCTTATGATTCTCTATATGGTAAGTTATATAATTGGTATGCCGTTTCTGATTCAAGAAACGTGTGTCCATATGGATGGCATGTGCCTTCTGACGCAGAATGGACGCAAATGACTGATTTGTTAGGCGGCGAAAGTATAGCTGGAGGAAAAATGAAAAGTACCTCATTATTATGGTCAACTCCGAATACAGGGGCAACTAATTTAAGTGGGTTATCGCTATTGCCGGGTGGCGCAAGATATTCCAATGGATTTGGCTATATGGGAACATTTGGAGATTGGTGGAGTACCACTGAATATGATTTTGGAACTTCTATAGATAGAAATTTAAGTTATGTCACTGAAAGCGCTGATAAATATGCCCGAAATAAAACAGATGGATTTTCAGTTCGATGTGTGAAAAACTAGAATTACTTTTAAATTTATTCTTAGTCAATATTCATCCAAGAGCCACCGACCGCGATTACATTTTCCAATGCTAAGTAATCTAGATAGTCGTTTTCTTTGATGCCTCCAGTTGGACAAAATCGTATATTTGGAAATACTTGTCCGAAAGTTTTCAATGCGGGAATGCCGCCGTATAGATTGGCTGGAAAAAACTTAAATGTATCCCACCCAAATTGTAAGCCTTGAATTATATCCGAAGGTGTCGCAACCCCGGGAATAAATGGAATTAAACTTTGTTCAAGGTAGGGGGCTAATTCTTTGCAAATACCAGGACTCACCATAAAGTTAACTCCTAAATCTGAAACTTGCTGTATTTGATTTCGAGTTGTAATGGTTCCTACGCCAATTTGAAATATTGAACCATAGTTTTTTTTAGCATATCCTATGGCTTCAAGGGCAAAAGAAGTTCGAAGCGTAATTTCCATGCAGTTAATTTCCAATTGCGTAAGTTTATCAACAGTGCTATCAACCTCAGTTGCATTGTTGAAAGTTACCACAGGTATTACATTATTTTTTGATAATATGTCTCGAATTCCGTTTTGACTCATTTCTTAGTGTATTATTGACACAAAGTTAAATTAATTTACTAAAACAACAACAGATGGATCGAATGGATCTAACTTGTTGAGAAACAAATGAAGTTTTTCGTAGATTTTACCATCAGCGCAAAAATGAAAGAAATTAAGTTCTCGTTCTTGAAGATTACCATTTGGAAAAAAACGCTCTTTTTGTTTTTCAATCCATTTTAGTTGATCTTCATGTTTCTGTTTTACCGATCGTTTTAACTTTTGCTCAATTTGTACGACTTGCTTTTCAATTTTCACAACTTCAGAAACAATCCATTTTTCTAATTCTTTCCCCGCTTCCTTTCCGATTGTTTTTAACTCTTCTTGCATTTTAGAGAACGTTTCGCTTACCGATTGAAAAGAAATTTCTTCTTTCATTTTTTGTTCAGTATACATGCGAATTAGCTGATCAGACGGCTTGAAAAAATCACTTAATGTAAACCCTAGTTCATACCATTTTACTTCAGTTTTTTCGTCAATAACCTGAAAGCTCTTGCGCATCTGAAGAATTGGAAAGGTCACATTACACGCATCAAATACTTTTTTTAGTTGCATCCAATAAGAAAGTTCGCCTGCACCGCCAACATATGCGATATTGGGCAAAATAAGTTCTTGGTAGACGGGTCTCAACACAACATTAGGAGAACAATATTCGGGATTCTCGCTAAACTCAATAACGAGTTCCTGAAATGTGTAAAATTTATCTCCGACGGTAAAACCATTATTTTTTGGAATAATTCGATGGCGTTTTCTTTTACTGAGGTGAAATAAATTAACCTCACGCGGATGAATTTGTTGGTGGAATCCTTCCTCTTGAAGCACTTTATTTGTTTCATTTACCGCTTGAAAAGAAAATTGTGTTTTCAACTCTCTTTCGGCAATAGGGATAAATTGTTTTTTTAATGTACTGTCTTGTGCATTTAACACAACTAATTCAAATTCATGAAACAGTTGAGTGACAAAGTCGAAAACAAAATCAGCGTATTTTTTTTGATTTTTCAGCTGAATGATCTCCTTCATTTCACCAGATGTTTCAGCTCTAAACAATTGGATTAACTTTTCTGCTGCTTCGCTTAATCCATCTATTGGTAAATCACCAACTGCTCCTTCCGCGCTAGTATTCCAATGAATAGTTTGATTAAAAAGGTTTAAAGAACGAATTTCTTCTATATCGTGATCTTCACTTGCCATCCAGTAAACTGGAACAAAATCATAATAGGGATACGATTCTTTTAGTTTACGAGCTAATTGAATGGTGTGTAGGATTTTGTATACAAAATAACTGGGACCTGAGAATAAACACAATTGGTGACCAGTGGTAACGGTGAATGTAGTTGATTTAGTTAGTAAATCAATGGACGATTGTGCTTTTGGAAGTTGTTTTTTGCTGTAATCTCTTTTTAAAACATGATGCAATTCAAGTCGCTGTTGATCTGTAAATTGAGATTTCTTGAGCTCTATTTGATTTTCAAAAGTTGAAAGTTTATCCAGGTTTCCTAGAAATTTAGATAATTTATGTTGTTCTTCCGAAAGCAAAATTTGCTGTGGACTAAATGCATTAATTTCTTTCTTTGATAAATGGAAAACCTTCATAATAAAAAAGTCGGGCTACACACCCGACTGTAAAGTTAAGGAATATTAGTCGTTAATGTTTTGCAGCTAAATAGCGTTCAGCATCTAAAGCGGCCATGCAACCAGTTCCTGCAGCTGTAATTGCTTGTCTATATGTTCTGTCGGCAGCGTCACCCGCTACAAATACACCAGGAACATTTGTCTTACTAGTTCCAGGTTGTTCGTATTTTATGTACCCAGTTTCATCTAAATTGATAAAGTCTTTAAAGATTTCAGTATTTGGTTGGTGTCCGATTGCTACAAAAAATCCTGTGCAAGGAATCGTTTGCTCTTCGTTGCTTGCGCGATTTATTACTTTCGCTCCAGTTACCACATTGCCATCTCCTAATACTTCTAGCGTTTCTGTATTGAAAAGTATGTTAATATTCGAAGTGTTTTTAACTCTATCTGCCATGATTTTCGAAGCTCGAAACTCGTCTCTTCTGACTAACATTGTCACTTTCGTACATAACTTAGAGAGATAATGAGCCTCTTCACAAGCAGAGTCTCCGGCACCTACGATAACCACTTCTTGTCCTCGGTAAAAAAATCCGTCACAGACTGCACAAGCTGAAACTCCACCTCCGTTCGATAAATACTTTTGCTCACTTTCGAGTCCAAGGTATTTTGCACTTGCTCCAGTTGATATGATAACTGTTTCTGCGTGAATTTCATGACCGTCCTCAGTCCAACATTTGTGAATTTCACCTGAAAAATCTACTTTAGTAATGAAACCGAAGCGTATGTCAGCTTCAAATCTTTTGGCTTGGGCTTCAAGCTCCATCATCATTTCCGGACCTGTAATTCCATTAGGATAACCAGGGAAATTTTCCACCTCGTTTGTTGTTGTCAATTGACCTCCAGGTTGCATACCTTGATAAAGAACAGGTTTCATATCCGCTCTGGCAGCATATATTGCAGCTGTATATCCAGCGGGTCCTGATCCTAT
>JACCEA011174995.1_pt1 | contig 10843 bp, 18 predicted proteins | sample 7449851 | NCBI WGS metagenome assembly JACCEA01 (sample SAMN15323453, study PRJNA562643) | freshwater metagenome | isolation source: river surface water | place: USA:Blue River Watershed | collected 2017-08-18 | reverse complement strand
GGTCTGGGCGCTTCAGGTAGCTGATGGACTCAGGGCGGGCGGAGTCGGCGCGGACGACATGGGCGCAAATGCCGGGAATGCGCTGCTCCAGATAGCCTGCGGTGTCATCCAGTTCCAGCCCCACGCGCCCTGCCTCGCGTTCAATCCACAGCCTGTTGTCGTGTATCCAGCATTTGACGGCTGCACTCGGGTCGTTGGCGAATCCGAAATCAAGCCCATGATAAGGCCCCTGCCAGTCTTGCATCGGATCGAACTCATCGACGCGCCATTTTCCCTTGAATATCTGGCTCTCGGACTTGCTGTTGTAGCCGCCTTCCCAGACGTGCGCGAAGGAATCGGAATTGTATTTCCGGTCGTACTCGCGTTCCTTGCGCAGCGTTTCGGGCAGGAACGGGTTATCCGTGCTGTTGACATGCACGAGGATAAAATCGGACGCTTCCGGTCCGGTCTTTGGCCGGTCAGCAAAAAACTTATCAACAGGGTCGTCCGGCTGGTCGGGATTCCAACTGAACCAGATTTCGGACCCTTCGTTGCGGATGGTAGGGCGCAGCAGTTCCAGCGAGCGGGCGGAAAGGTTCTGTGCTTCTTCCACCCATGCCCGGTCGAATCCTTCCAGTGACTTGATGGAGTCGGCGGTGTGATCCTGCATCCCCTGGAATATGATGATGCCGTTGCCGTTGCGTGAGCGGATCTCGGTGAGCGTGACCTCGAACAGATGCGAGACGCCGAGCGCGGTGATTTTTTGCTTTAGCAGTTCGCGGGCGGAAAACTGGAGCGACTTCTGGATTTCGCGGATACAGACAGATCGTTGATGCGGGTTTGCTGCGTGTTCCTCGATGAGCATTTCAGCGAACAGATGCGACTTGCCCGAGCCTCGCCCGCCTTTTGCGCCCTTGTACCGGGCAGGATATAGCAGTGGTTCGGCCCATGCGGGCGTCTCAATTACCAGTTCCATCGGGGGTCGGCTTGATGATGCGGCGGGTGATCTGGGTCACTTGCACAGTGCCGGTATGCTCGGTCTCGGTTTTGTCCTTCCAGCCGAACCGGTTCTTCATGTTGAATATCCAGACGGTTGCGTTTCCATCCGCACCCATGGTCATCTTGCGTCCGGTACGCTCCCACCAGACCTGGCAAAGCGCCTTGCATTCTTTTACGGTTCGGCAAAATTGCTCATCGTCTTCAATCAGCGTGTACCATCCGGACTCGCCGATACCAAGCAGGCAGCGCACTTCGACATCACTTGCGCCTTCTTGTGCAGCTTCGCGCATGATGTTTTCCCAGTCATCCGGCAGGTCTGCTGTGGTCGTGCGCGGCCTCCCCACCGGTCTGCCTGTTGTCATTACCGGCTCCCCCACATCTGCCGCAATTTCGGGATCAGCAGCACAATCTGGATGATTGTGTAGATGATGGTGAGCACAATCAACCAGTCTTGCAGCGGGTAGCCAGCAATCACCATGCCGGAGACTACGACCGGCGGCGTAACCTTGGCCGTCACCGCGCCCACCTCCGCTACGTGTTGGACATGCTGTACATGCTCAGTTCTGTCCAGCATTGCCTGTGTCCTTGGTGTTGTCTTCGGCCAGGATCAGCTTCAGCCCGGCGGATACACCGGCAAGAGCTGACAGGTAGGCGGCATAGGCGGGGAAGACTGGCGTCAGTGCCAGCGCCACCAAGCCGATGCCAGACCATGTGGATTGCCGCTTCAGCTTGCTCTTGATGCGGCTCATGGATGCGCTCATGCGTCACCTCTGAGAGTTTTCCCGGATTGCAGGTCAGCCAGGGTCAGCCCGCCGGTGTATTGGAAATGCGGGAACTCAGGGAACCGCTTCCAGTCGCCGGCCCATTCCAGCCCGCATGATTTGCCGATGTCGCCGATTTTGCGCCAGAGACGGCCAGCGTCGCCGGTCGTGCTCCAGCATGGTTTGCCGTGAACGATTGGGACAATATCAAACGCCAGACGCCAGTTATGCCAGCTATGCCCGCCTTTGGCATTGGTAACGACCGGGCCAACAGCACCGCCCCGTCCTTGCGCGTAAAGTTTGTCTTGGCTGGCGTTGTCGCGGTAGGTGCTGGTGATGAGCAGTGTGATGCCGTCGGCGTCGCATGCGCTTATCATGGCCAGTGCGCGGCGCTTGACGGCGGGATGCAGGTCGTTGAGGTCACGCGATGAAATCATGTTGGCCTCTGAATAAAAACCCGGATGGCTCCGGGAAGGGGATGCTCAGATATTAGCCCTCGTCCGGAGGGTTTGGCAAGTCTGGCTTTTTTGCATCGCTGGCGAACGGAGTGCCAAGCCCTAGCCAACGGCAGCCACATGCGCCAATCGGGCAAACGTCATAGCCCGGACATGGCGGCTCATCCTGGCCGAACAACTCCGACTGATTCAATAGCATGCCAGCCGCAAACCGGACTCAGACTTGATAGCCTCAAGACCTGCCGCCATCTCCCGGTCGTTCGGCATGAACCCTGCGTCAATCTTGCGCTTGATATATTTCCGCGCTTTCGGGTGCAGTTTGTCGGACGCAACGACGTAACCCTTTTCGCGCAGCTCATCCACGAAATACATGCAATACAAAATAACGTCTTCCTCGTGTTTCTTGCTCATGACACAACTCCATTCACGTAAAGGTTTCCCCACGAACGACGACGGTTCGGGAGCAATGCGCGCATGTTGAGACAGCGCGTAAAATACAGCCTTGCTTTTGTTGATTTCATCTTGCACCCCTGTTGACTCAGTTCAATTGTGGCCGACACGTCACCCTCGCAAAATACCATTTACGCCCTGCAATGCGGTCGTTCAGGTGCTTGTGCATGTCCGCAGTGAAATCGGTTGGCATGGCTCGTTTGGCCTCGAACTTGACCACATCCTCGCGTATCAGGTCGCCATCCTCGTACCGGATGACGGCTGAAACTTTCCAGTTGTGCGGTTTCGTGCAGTATTTCGCGCATCCGTTTTCGTGACGTATCGGGCCTTCGATGCCGTCAGGACGGACGACGAACGCGGCGAATGGTTGGTGCTGGAGTGGTTTTTTCATACCAAAATTACCTCAATCCCATGCTCCAGTTTGAGCAAGTGCATCTTGATGCGGAAAACCGGATTGTTTCGCAGGTGTGGCGACTTGGCATCCTCGACGATAAACGCCGGGCATCCAGCTGCTGTCCAGTACGCGAAGTCGGCCACGTATCGAATAGCTGGCTTCTTTCGGCCACCCAACACGACAGTCGGGGCCAACTCAAACGGAATCTGCCTGACAAGATGGAATATTTTCCCCGCACTCTGCATCAACTCCAATTCCTGCCACCGCTTCAACTCACGCCCGCTATCGAACGTCATGCCGTTATATTCGCGTTTAACGGCCCTGTGTTTGTTCGCCCGTACCTTCGGGCTACCTGACACGCGAACGGCGCTGGAAGTGGCCTTCCCGGTCGTTGCTGGCGTGGATTTAGTCATGTCTGCGCCCCGATATGCTCAAGCAATGCCTGTTCCGCTGTTTTCAGCGCCAGCACTCCAGGCGTGCACAGGTGCAGGTAACACATGGCTTCCCAAGTTTCCGGCGTGGCGTCCAGTATTTTACGCAGCGCCCGACGCCGGTACTCGTTCGGATTGACAATTTTCCCCTTGTGCTTGATTTCGTCGCGGATGTACCACAGCGCCTTTTGCAGGTCTTGAGCCGGTGCGCCTTTGCCCCTGTGCCGAAAAATGTATTTAAACGCATTGCCGCGATTGAACGACAGGTGGCGCGTGACTTCGATTGCTTGGACGCCGGAAGCATGGCTGGTGTAGTGGGCAGGGTTGTTTACGGGGTCGGTCATTGCGGTACTCCCCAATGATGTTTCCGAACCTGGCCGGACAGATACCGCTCCATCGCCTCGGCGCGGCTGACCTCGTGGCTTCGGGCGTACTGCTTGACGGCGAAATAGTTCAAGCCGTGCGTTTTGCAGTGCTGCGCCATGCTGCCGGTCTTTCCGTGAAACTCGAAATCCCAAACCGGATCCTTGCGGATGCCGTTTCGCTCAAACATGCGGTGGGCGGATTGGCCTGTCATGCCTGCCAGTGCGCCAATGACGCCCCACTTCCCGCCTGATTGCTCCAGCAGTTCCGCCAGCACTTGCGGAACCGGCTTACCCGTCCGCGCTGATTCGCGTTGTTCCCATGATCTCATGTTAAATGCTCCATTGTGCGGCGAAGGCGTCCGCAATGCCCTGATACGTTTTACTGCGCTCTTTCCACCGGTCAGGACTCGGCGGCATCTTGTGTATGCGGTCATCGCGCCCGCTGACAATGTTTGTTGGCTGGAGCAATGGCAATCCTTTCAACCACAGGCAGGTAGCCTTTGTCTCGCCATGCCCGAACTGCCATGGCTGGATGATCTGATCGGGCTTGCGGTACAAACTCGACATGATGCAAACCGGGTTTTCAATCGCTGTCCGCTTGATATGCTCACTGCGCCGAATTAACCGCATGAAAAACGATACGGCCTCCTGCTGCCTGCCATCCATCCGCTTGGCTGCAAAGTGCCGCGCACCACTCACGCTGAGGTGAGTGCATGGCGGGTGGGCAATCATCAAATCCCACGGATAGTCGATCACGTCGAACACGTCCCCCATGTAATGCGGTCCAGGATGCTCAGTCGGCAGCAGGTCGCAGGACATGGCGTCATGGCCAAGCGCAATGAAAGCATCCCGCACAATCCCCGAATATTCACACGCCACTAAAACCTTCATGGCTAAATCCCCGTTGTTTGGAGCGGTCTGGCCGCTCCGTGCCATCAGAACATCCCTGAACTGGCAAAACCAATGTGCCGGAACACATTAACCTTGCGCACAGACCCATCAGCCTGCGCCTCCTCGACCGATACCCTGTCTGAAAACGCGAACACGGCATGGATGCCGACCGCGTGAAGAGCCACTTCCAGCGGCCCCATGAAGAACGGAGCGCCGCCGATCATGGCGCACTTCGCGCCCGTATCAGCAGCGAGGCTGGCGATGACTTCCGCACGCTGGCGGATTTCCACCGGCGTCGGGATGCCGACGAACGTCAACAGGGACGGAAGGCGCTCCGCGAACGGCGCAGCAACAACGCCAGCATCAGACTGCTCTGTGGTGGCGGTGTGTTGGGTCAGATTAATCATTCCACACCACCCCAGCGGAAATCGCTTCTGCCGCGCTGAACTCGAAAACAACGCACTGCGATGCAGTGCCGCGCAGACAGCTCTCGCCGTCATCATCACGGAACGTTGGCGCAAACGCCGTCGCCCACCCAGCGTCCTTGCTGTCGGTAGCCACATCATTAGCGGCTGGCTTTCCGGAGAACACCATCACGGTGTCCGTTTTTTCCCATCGTCCGTATCCAGCCGTGACTTCTTTCCGCGCAATGCGGAATGTCGGTGCCGTGTCGGTCACATTAACGATCACCGGCACACCAGCCGCGTTCAGAGCGGCCAGCAGGTTGGCTACCGATGCCTTGGCAGCTTGGGTGGCTTTTTCCGCTGCACTGATAAAAACAAAGCTCATGTCGTTCCCCTGTTCGCGGTTCGTTTCGATGAGTCAATTATTGCACTAGCAATATCATCCGTCAACCACTTTCCCCGTAATCCTCTCGAAAATAACCCGGCTGACGTACTCCGCGAATCCGTCTGGGTCAGTCTTGGCCTGTTCGCGCATACCCTGGGCCGTCTTTTCGGACAGCGCGGGGCAGTAGTGGCCTTGTTCGAGTTGACAGAGGCGGCAGGTGACTAGGTGGCGGTGGAGGCTCAAAGCCACGCATCCAACTCATAAAACCGGAAGGTTGGGCCGTCATACCCAACGTTTACCGATCCGCATCCGCCGTTCCTGTTTTTGCTGACAATGATCTCAGCCTTCCCCATGTTTTCCTGCACAGGGTCTTTGTCGTACTTCTCTTGGCGATGCACAAACATAATCAGGTCGGCATCCTGTGCAAGCTGGCCAGTCTCGCGCAAGTCACCGTTGTTCGGCTTGCGCTGGTTCTTTTCGACATCCTTCGTTAGTTGGGACAGGACGATAAACGGCGCTTTAAAATCCATCGCCATGCGCTTCAGTTCGCGGCTAATGGTGGCCAGTTCGGAGCTACGGTTAGGGTTTGACTTGTTCGCCTCCATGAGTTGCACGTAGTCGGCCATAACCATCCCGATGCCGCCATGCTCGCGGGCTATGCGCTTCAGCACTGAGCGCATCTTGGCCGGGGTCATAAGCGATGTGTCGCACACCTTCAGCAGCGGATTCTGCAAACGCCCTGCAGCCGTGTAAATCTTGGTCAGCTCGTCGCCCTTTGCCGATCCACGCTTGATGCCGGAATAATGCGTCTTGCTTTCCGTTGCCACCATGCGTCGCCCAATGTCAATGGCGGGCATCTCCAGGCTGAATATCACCAAGGGAAGTTTTGCGCTTTCCATGGCGTTCTGCATCAGGTTCACGGCAAAGGCGGTCTTGCCCATGCTTGGAGGCCCGGCGACAATGACCATGCTGCACTTTTGCAGGCCGTCCGTCATGTCGTCCAGTGGTGGTATGCCCGTGCTTATGCCGGAGATTCCGGGGTTTTCCATGGCGCGCTCGAAGTCGGCACAAACATCACGGAACAACTGGACGCCATCAACCAACGGAACATCATCCGACATGCTCCCGGAAATTACGGTTGACAGGATGCTTTCGGCCTCAGCAAGCAACTCGTCCAACTTGCGCCCTTGATGGTTTTCAGCAAGTTCGGATATCTGGCTTCCGGCGCTCATCAGCAGGCGGATGACAGACACCTCGCGTATCCGCTTGGCGTACTTCATGGCGGCTGCGGCTGACGCATAGGCGGACGAGGCTATCTTGGTCAGGATTCCATTCAGTTGCTCGCGCCCTGTTTCCTTCAGGTGTTCCGCAACCGATACGGCATCAAACGGCCTGCGCATGGCGTCAAGGTCTGTAACAGCCTTCCAGATAGTCCGGTGAGACGGGTTGCAAAAGTCTGTCATGCTGACGATTCCCATCAGGTCGGACAGGCAATCCGGGTTTTCCATGGCTGCGGATATTACGTTCTGCTCAAGTGCTGTTGTGTCGAGTGATTGCATTTTATTTTAACCCTGCTTGGAGTTTTGCTTTTCTTGCAAGTTCGCGGTCGGCGTCAGTTGTTGGCGGCTTTGGGTCTCGTTTGATTTGTTGCAGCGCCATCCATCCCGGCCCCTCGCTTGCCGCTGGCTGCGCTGACGGTCTTGGCGCTTCGTTGCGCTGCGTCTTGAACCAGCGGATCAACAGGTTTTCCCATTCGCCCTGATTGTTCTCCATCCCCTTGGCTTCGTAGTAGCTCCGGAACGCCGCCAACGTCTCCGGCTTAATCAAGTCTGGGTTGACGCCTTGCGGAATCGCCCTGGCCTTCAGTTGGCCAGATGGTTGCCACTCTAACGTCATCAGCATCTTGATTCTGTGCGGTGCTTCAACCTCACTGCTGAACAGCTTTTCGTGGCTCGGCTGGTTCAATGCTGGTTCTTTGTGGGTTAAGTGGTGGTTAGGCGGCACCTCCTGCCGGTCTAGACCGGCACCTCCTGCCGGTACCCCGGCACCTCCTGCCGGGGGTGCGGCGTTTGGCGCAGGGGGTGCATTTGCTGCCGGGGGTGCGCCATTTGCCGGTATGGCCCTGTTTTTGAGGGTCAGTCTGTACAGATTGCTCTTGTTGAACCGGTGCTCAATAGCCACAAAACCCATGCTTTCCAGCTCGGAAATGGCGTCACGAATCGCCCGCTCGCTCAATCCTGTGCGGTCTTTCAGGTCGGCCATTGACGGCCAGCAGGTGTGATTGTCGTCAGATGCCCTGTCAGCCAGCGCAATCAGGACGTACTTTTGCGTTGGCTTCAGCCCTTTAATACTCCAAACTTCATTCATGATTTTGATCCCCATGTCATTTCCCGGCCTGCTTTGTGCGAACGTCAAGCAGCCATTTTGTGGCAATCGTCGAGGCTTCGCTGTTTTGGTGGCGGTCAGGATGGCAAAGCCGAATGATGCGCATCAGCATGTCATCTGGGATGGTTTCGCTGATTCGGATGTACACCGTTTCAGGCTCGGGCGGAGGCTCTGCGGCCTTCTTCATTTTAATGTAGCAGGGGACGCAGACAGTTTTCCAACTTTCGTCGGCAACAAATCTATCCCCGCAATGCTTGCAGTTCTTGATTGGCATTTTGCGCTCAATAAAAAACCCCTAAACCTGAACTGTGGTCGAACTCCCCGTTAGCGCCGAGTGGACAGGCGGGAAACGCTAATGGAGACACAGTTCAGGTTTAGAGGCTCTGATTGCCTGCCCAACTCTTTGCCGCTGGATTGGTTTCGACTCCGACACCAGCGGCTCTATTGTACTATTTTCGGCCATTCAGAACAACGACTGCTGGCTGACGTTTTCGGCGTCCATCAGGTTCTGCGCGGCAATCTTAAAATACGATTCCTTCAGCTCCGTGCCTATGAACTTGCGCCCCATTTGCAGCGCTACATGGCCCTCGCTGCCGATGCCGGTGAATGGGCTGAATACCACATCACCGTCCGCCGTCCACAGTTGCATGGCGCGCTCAATCACGTCGAGTTGCAGCGGGCAGATATGGCGCTCGTCGTTGCTGTCGCGTGCGTTCTGGAACTGCAAAGTCCGGGTCTGATTGATATCCATCCAGATCGGCGAGGCATATCGCTGCCAAATATCAATCGGGGTTGCATTGCCGGTCGGAGTCCATGCCAAGCTGCCATCAACGCGGTCATTGGCGACGAAATCACGCGGCGCATCTTCACCCACAAAATACTTGAGCGCGCCTTCAATCGGCTTATCGTTGTCCCCAGGCTTACGCATGACAACGAGATAGTCAGGGATTCCCTGACGCGACATGCTGGAATCCTTCTTGATGGTCTTATGCAGCAGCCCGAGTGCCTTTGTGCGCTGCATGGCCACCACCGGGTCTTTCCAGATGCAGACCTCGGAATGGTAAATGAACCCGGCAGACTGAAACGACCGGATGAGGTCGCCGCGAAAATCCTTGATGCCGATGAATCCGTCATTCTGCTTGCTGGTCGGCAGGTTCATGCAATGGACGGCCATCAATCGGCCCGGACGCAACATGCGGAACATGTGTTGAACCAGGAAGCCGAAATGCTTGAAGAACTCGTCGTCGGTTGCGGCGTTTCCCATGTCGCGCTCATCGTTTGAATATGTGTACAACGAGCTGAAAGGAGGACTGTAAACAATAAAGTCAACCGAGCCTTCCGGCATCTGGCTGGCCACTTCAACGCAGTCCGCATTGTAAACAACGTGGTTCTGGCCTTGGCTGTAGTTTTTGACGTTGAGCATGATAATCCCCTTAAATGAACTTCGGCAGCGGCGCTGCCATCTGTGGTTTGTAGGCCCGCAGCGCATTGCTTGCCTTGCTGTAATCGTTGAAAAAGTCTTTAGCGATTGACGCCATTTCGTCCATCATCCGGTCGGACTGGTCATCCTTGCGCTTGATGTTTTCCACCACCATGCCCTCAATGTCGGCCGTCACAACGTAAACGTTGACGGTTTGCGTCTGACCGAAACGCCAGCAGCGGCGGATAGCCTGGTAATACTGCTCCCAACTATCAGACAGGCCGACAAAGATCATATTGCGACAGTGCTGCCAATTCATCCCGAACCCGGCGATTTTTGGCTTGGTGACCAGGACGCGGTGCGTGTTGTTCGTGAATCCGATGATTCGCGATTCCTTCGCTTCTGGCTTGTCGCTGCCGGATACCTCAACAGCGCCATTGATTGACCCTGCCAGCATCTGGCTTTCATCATTCAAATTACACCAGACCAGCACCGGCCCATCAATGCTATTCGCCAGTTCAGCAGCCGCAGCGCAGCGCATCGCAACCGTATCCCGTCGCGCTGCCAGCCGGTCGCCGAGCGATTGCGCCAGCTTGGGCAGCAGTCCGTCAGTGATGCTGCTGTCAATCGTAACCTGGCGGATATTCAGCGGCGGCAGTTCAGGCTTCTTGGCGAACCCATACGCCGACGGGTCGCGCATGATGACAGCCCACGATGCCAGCCACTCAAAAAATTTCTTCTGTCCATGGCCCTTGAGCCGCCATTTTGCCGTGTCTCCGCCGTCATGGATGAAGAACGTGGCCAGCATTTCGACCTGCGACAAGATGCCCAGGAACTCGCATTGCGTACCCAGTTCCATGTAATCGTTCGGTGATGGCGTGGCGCTGGCTGACAGTCGGTACGGAGTGTCGCGGAAGGCATCTGTAATCATCGCCCGCATCTTCCCGGCCATGCCCTTAAGAATGGACGACTCATCCAGAACAACGCCCGAGAATCGCCCCTTATCAATGTTGTGCATGTTTTCGTAGTTGGTGATGTAGATTCCGGTTTCGCGGATCTCGCTGTCATCGCGGACGCCGTGAACATCGAACCCGAAACGCGCCGCCTCTTGAATGATCTGGACGCTGACACATAGCGGGGCCAGAATCAGGACGGGCTTGCTGGTATGCTCAGCAACAGCCCTCGCCCATGCCAGCTCGCAGTTGGTCTTTCCAAGTCCGGTATCCAGAAACAACGCAGCCTTGCCGCGACGACAGGCCCACTCGACACATGCGCGCTGATAATCGAACAGCCACGACTCGCTGCAAACATAGTCAAAACCAGCATCAACCGATTTGAAATGCTTCCCGGCAATGAATTGCTGATAGTCCATAAAATCCCCCAAAAATTAACAAATTCCGCCAACATCAGCGGACAAATGCAGATTACAGGGGAGCGGAAATAATTGCAAGCGCAATAATTTTATGGGGGGGGGATTGGTGCGGAATGGTCGCCGGATGGTGCGGTCATTGCTGATCCCGTCCG
>JACCEA011649028.1_pt1 | contig 10844 bp, 7 predicted proteins | sample 7449851 | NCBI WGS metagenome assembly JACCEA01 (sample SAMN15323453, study PRJNA562643) | freshwater metagenome | isolation source: river surface water | place: USA:Blue River Watershed | collected 2017-08-18 | reverse complement strand
GTTTTATACCGCGTTGTAGGCACTGAAGCGCCAAGATTAATTAAAGAAACAGGCCTCGATTACAAAGACAAAATTGTAAGACCGCTAACAAGAACAAAAATTAGAGATAACGCTGTGTACTTTACTGCCATTGACTTATACTCTACCAAGAGAGATCAATTTCAGAATAGAATATTCAGCAGTATCGAAGCGGATTTTAAAAAAAGAGGCTTGATATTAGAGCAGTTGCTGCTTAGAAATATCACACTTCCTAACAACGTTAAAACTTCTATTGAAGAAAAAATTAAGGCAGAACAAGACGCTCAAAAAATGGAATTTGTGCTGCAAAAAGAAAAGCAAGAAGCAGAGCGTAAGCGCGTAGAAGCGCAAGGTATTGCAGACTACCAACGAATTATTAGCACTGGACTAAACGATAAACAATTGCAGTACGAGCAAATACAAATGATGAAAGGACTCATTACTTCTCCTAATTCAAAAGTAATTGTAATGGGCAAAGGAAATACACCCGTTATTTTAGATAGCAAGGATAAATAATTATTCTTCGTTGTAATCGATAGGATCTTTCCACTTGTTGTAGAGATACCAAAATAGTAATCCTGTACTTAATAAAAGCCAGGTGTAAAAAATTACATTGGTAGTGGTGAAGCTACTTTCCCAATAAGCAGCACCATACATAATGCCCGCGCATGAGTTAACAGCCATCCATAATAAAAACATGGAAATCGTATTAACAATGCGGATTAAATATTTACGTATACCTGGTTCCATAGTATTAATCTAAACTTTGGTTATTGGCAGCTGCCATTTTTAAGAGCCTATCAAATTGTGCAGGGGTTAAATCATTGTAAAAGAAGTTGATAGGATCAATAGGAATCCCCGATTTATGTACTTCGTAATGCAGGTGCGGTCCTGTGCTTTTTCCTGAATTACCTACATAACCAATTACTTCACCTCTTTTCACTCGTTGCCCTACCCGAGCTTTTACGCGCACCATATGACCATAAATTGTTTTATACCCATATCCGTGATTTACAATAACATGGATACCAAAGCCACTGGTGGTAAAACCTGATGTGGCTACTACGCCATCTGCCGTAGCATAAATAGGGGTTCCAATAGGTGCTGCAAAATCGAGCCCTTCGTGTGCCTTTCTGGTTTTATAAATGGGATCGATGCGGTAACCAAAGCCGGAAGCAATTCGGGATAATTTTTTATTGCTAATAGGCTGTATAGCCGGGATGGCTGCTAATAATTTGGCCTTATTTTTTACCATTCCAATAAGCTCATTAAAAGATTTGTTTTGGTATTCCATCCGCAGCGCTAGGCTATTGAGTTGATCAATTACGGTATGCACTAAGTCGGTAGAACCCATACGCTGCACGAGTTGTACCTCTTTTTTTTGTTCCATATCCTTGATACGGGCACTATCAGCAACCGGATCGGCTTCAAAAATAGAGCGGTAAACGGTATTGTCTCGATTGGTGATTTCACCCATCTTTAATTCAAGCTGCTTTAGGCGCTCTTCGATAACAGCGTACCCTTCTTTTAGGTCTTCGTTTTGTTGACGGAGTATTTTTTCTTTGGGGGAATCGATGTATTGAAATGCAATGGCAAAAATGATGATTCCGGTAACAATAGAAGCTGCTATAAATCCAAACACCTGAAGGAGCCGAACCCGAAGGGGTGTTTCCAGCTTTTCGAACCGCAGGGTATGGGTATTATAGTAATATTTTATTTTGCGCATAGGGGTGTTGGTATCAATAGCTAAAGGCTCAATTCCTTACCTTTGGAGCTATAAAATTATAGAACAAAGATAGCCCGCTATCTAGTAAAATACGCATATTAAAATTTGAATCCTTTTATGATGACCAGTGCCGAGATAAGAAAAGAATTTCTAGCCTTTTTTGCTTCCAAAAAACACCAAATAGTTCCGTCTGCCCCAATCGTGGTAAAAAACGATCCTACCCTTCTATTTACCAACGCGGGCATGAACCAGTTTAAAGACTATTTTTTAGGAAATCGCAAACCAGAATATAAGCGTATTGTAGATACTCAAAAATGTTTACGCGTAAGTGGCAAACACAATGACCTAGAAGAAGTGGGTGTTGATACCTACCACCATACCATGTTTGAAATGCTCGGTAACTGGAGCTTTGGGGATTATTTTAAAGACGAGGCGATTGCATGGAGCTGGGAATTACTAACCGAGGTATATAAAATTGATAAAGACCGTTTATATGTTTCTGTTTTTAAAGGTGATGAATCGGAAGGTTTACCAATGTCTACCGTAGCATATGAAGCGTGGAAAAAATTAGTGCCAGAAGACAAAATTATTTTCGGAAATAAAAAAGATAATTTCTGGGAAATGGGTGACACGGGTCCTTGCGGTCCATGTTCTGAAATTCATGTAGACTGCAGATCCGATGAAGAAAGAAAATTAATTCCAGGTAGAGACCTTGTAAACAATGACCATCCTCAAGTCATAGAAATTTGGAACAATGTATTCATGCAATACAACCGTTTAAAAGATGGATCACTTGAACCACTTCCTGCAAAACACGTAGACACAGGTATGGGATTTGAACGACTTGTACGCGTGCTCCAAGGCAAACAAAGTAATTATGATACGGATGTATTTAGCGGCACCATAGATGCAGTAGCTTCTATTACCGGAAAAATATATGATAGATCAGACAGCAAAGAAGCAGTTGCGTTTAGAGTATTAGCGGATCATATTAGAGCCATATCATTTACCATTGCTGATGGTCAATTACCTTCTAATACGGGCGCTGGCTATGTGATTAGACGTATTTTAAGAAGAGCTGTTCGTTATTATTATACCTATCTCGATTACAAACAACCCTTACTTTTTCAACTCGTTCCATTACTTGCCGCCCAGTTTGCAGAAGTGTTTCCTGAATTACATGCACAAGAAGCTTTTGTAACGAAAGTGGTGAAAGAAGAAGAAGATTCATTTTTAAGAACCCTAGATAAGGGCCTAAAAAGAATTGATGAATTAATGAAAGCTTCTAGCAGCAAAACCATTGAAGGTAAAGCCGCGTTTGAACTTTTTGACACCTATGGTTTTCCAATAGACCTTACCAGACTAATCGCGCAAGAAAATAATTTAGCGGTAGACGAAAATGGATTTGAAGCAGAAATGCAGCAGCAAAAAAATAGAAGTAGAGCTGCCACTGCTATAGACGCTGCTGATTGGATCATTGTTCATGAAAGTACGACCCAAACATTTACCGGCTATACAAATACCGAAGCAACAACCAAGGTTACAAAGTATCGAAAAGTAACTGCTAAAGGAACAACTGGATTTCAAATTGTTTTAGATACCACTCCTTTTTATGCCGAAAGTGGCGGACAGGTTGGTGATACAGGTGTCCTTGAATTTAATGGTTCAAGTGTTGAAGTAATTGATACCAAAAAAGAAAATAACCTTGTTATTCATTTTACTGCTGAGCTTCCTGCATCTATAGAAGGAGCGGTAGTGGCCAAAGTGAATACGAATAATAGAAAAAATATTTCGGCACACCATAGTGCTACACACCTATTACACGCCGCTTTAAGGCAAGTACTCGGTACTCATGTGGCACAAAAAGGGAGCCTTGTAAATGCTGCGCAACTTCGTTTCGACTTTTCTCATTTTACAAAAGTGAGTGATGATGAAATGAAGCAAATAGAAAATATAGTCAACGAAAAAATTAGAGAAAATATTCCTGTTGTTATTAAAGAAATGACAAAGGATGAAGCTGTTGCACTTGGCGCCATGGCTTTATTTGGAGAAAAATATGGTGATACCGTAAGGGTCGTTATCATGGATCCAAATTATTCGATCGAACTATGTGGCGGTACACATGTTGGCGGAACAGGAGAGTTAGGATTATTTAAATTAAAACATGAGTCTGCAGTTGCAGCAGGCGTTAGACGTATTGAAGCAGTATGTGGCGAAGGCGCTAACACACAAGTGAACGACGCATTAGCTGAACTTGAAATCATTAAAGAGCTTGTAAAAAATACGAAAGAACCCGTTAAAGCGGTACAACAAATGGTTGCCGATTTGCAGTCTTTAAAAAAGCGCATCGAATCTTATGAAGCACTAGCACTTGTTGGTATCAAAAAAGAACTAGCATCAAAAGTGACACGCATAGGTGATACGCATTTTATTGGTGCCGTTGTAACAGTTGGTAACCCAGATGGCCTTAAAAAATTATGCACTGAGCTACAAGCAGATTATACAAACTTGCTAGTAGTACTCGCCGCTAATTTAGAGGGTAAAGCATCTGTTGCAGTGCTTGTTGATGATACTTTACAAGCAAGCAAAGGAATGGAAGCACAAAAGATCATTAAAGACCAAATTGCGCCGCTTATTAAAGGTGGTGGTGGTGGTCAAAAAGGGCTAGCAACCGCTGGTGGTCAGGATCCTAGCAATTTGACCCAGGTTATTGAATCTGTAAAGAATTTGTTAAACTAAACCCTAATTGAGCGTAAAAAAATATATTTGAGAATATAAAACAACCAAAATTATGAACAAAATTATTTCATTCTTTATGGCAGGCTGCTTAGCAGTAACTGCTGCAAGTGCACAGGAAGAAAAAAAAGTTGTCATTGTAAAAACAATAGACACCACGATCGTTCACGGAAATGCTGACGGTCCTCAAAAAATGACGGTGATTGTAGAAAATGGAAAAATTACAGTGAATGGTAAAACCATCGAAGGTGCTAATTTACCAGAAATGATGGGTGGTGTAACAAATATTCCAAAAGTGAGCAATTTAAAAATCGTAAAAGGCATGCCGCTTGATATGAGCAAAGTGGGTGAGTCTTTTAATTTTATTACAAAATTGGATGATGGTCCAAAAATGGGCATCAGTATAGAAGACCTAACAGAAGGTTCTGGTGCTAAAGTATTAGAAGTTACTGAAGGTTCTCCTGCTGCAAAAGCAGGTATTGTAAAAAATGATATCATTACATCTGTAGATGGTTCATCTATTTGTGATGTAGCTACGCTTCAAGAAAAAGCCAGTGATTTAAAAGCAGGCGACGCCATCACCCTCAAATTAACACGTGACGGAAAGTCTAAAGAAGTGACTGTTAAAATTCCAAAAAAAGTAAAGAAGGCTAATATATAAGCATCTTAAGTGTGCGATAACCCGGTAACAAATCTTATTTTTGTTTGAGATGACCTCAAGCAAACAATACGAAGCAGTTATCGGGTTAGAAGTACACGCACAGCTAGCTACCAAAAGCAAGCTATTTTGCGCCGATGCCACAACCTTTGGTGCGGCCCCCAATACCCACATCAGCCCTGTTACTATGGGCCATCCGGGTAGTCTTCCAAAAACCAATAAAAAAGCGGTTGAGTTTGCCATTAAAATGGGACTTGCTTGTGGCTGTACCATTGTCAAGGAAAACTACTTTGCCAGAAAAAACTACTTCTATCCAGATCTTCCAAAAGGTTATCAGATTTCTCAACACACCACCCCTATTTGCGCCGGTGGTGCCGTTCAAATAGCGGTAGAAGGTCAAAAGCGCCTAGTACAATTAAACAGAATTCATTTAGAAGAGGACGCCGGAAAAAGTATTCACGACATAGATCCTACACATACCCTCATTGACTTAAATAGGGCGGGTACGCCACTCATCGAAATTGTTACAGAGCCTGATTTATACAGTGCCGATGAGGCTTTCGCCTATGTTACTGAAATTAGAAAACTAGTACAGTGGCTAGGCGTTTGTGATGGAAATATGGAGGAAGGCTCACTAAGATGTGACGCCAATGTATCAGTACGATTAAAGGGAGAAAAAAAATTAGGCACTAAAGTAGAAGTAAAAAACTTGAACTCTATTCGCAACGTAAAAAAAGCCATTGAGTTTGAAATAACAAGAATGATTGAAGTGCTTGAAGCGGGTGGTACCATTACGCAGCAAACCAGAAGTTTTGATGCATCCAACGATACTACATTTGCCATGCGCGATAAAGAAGAAGCAAATGATTACCGCTATTTTCCGGATCCTGATTTAGCGCCGTTTGTATTAAGCGAAACCTATATCGATTCTATAAAAATGGGGCTTCCTATTTTACCGGCTGCTGTAGAAGAAAAATTAATGAACCAGTTTCAATTGAGTGCTTACGATGCTGCACAACTATGTGACGCTTTAGCTACTGTTCAATATTTTGAAGCAGCCGCCACGCATACAAACAACTTTAAATCGTTGGCCAATTGGATGCTAGGTCCCATTAAATCCTACTTGAATGAAGCAGGACTTGATTATTCGCATCTTGCGCTACAACCTGCTACACTGGCGGATCTTATTAAACTTATAGATGCTGGTCAATTAAATTTTTCGGTGTCTGCGTCTAAAATTTTACCTCAATTAGTTGATGGCAAAAAAACAGATGTTTTAGCAGTTGCCACTGAATTAAATGTACTACAAGTAAATGACTCAGATACCTTAGAAGCATGGGTAGATGCTGCCATTGCTAGTATGCCCGATAAAGTAATTGAATACCAAAAAGGTAAAAAAGGACTGATCGGATTATTTATTGGAGCGGTTAAAAAAATAAGCAAAGGACAGGCAGACCCTAATAAAGTGAGCGACATGCTCATCAATAAATTAAATAAATAATTATTAATCAATACATCAATCATGAAAAAAACAATTAGTATATCTCTAATTGCAGTAACCATTTTATTTGGCTGTGCCGAAAAAAAATATGGTGGCTTTACGGTAAGTGGTAAGGTAAGTAACGGAGGAGGTCAAAAAATTTACTTACAAGAATTACCTTTTGCAGGATCAGAGCCTTTGATACTTGACTCCGCTACCTTAAAAGAAAATGGAAAATTTGAATTAAGAGCCACTGCACTAGAAGAAGGTTTATACAGACTAAGTTTGGAAAGAGGTCCCGAAGTATTACTGATAAACGACGAAAAAAGTATTCGTGTAAATATTGATGTGAATCAACCAAAAAACTACGAAATTGAAGCCTCTGATGCGAGTAAAAGCCTTCAAACCTTATTTGCAAAATATAGTGTAGCCGATTCCTCCTTAATGGTTGTTTTTAATTCACTAGAAAGCTTAAAACAACAGTCTGGAAGTGATAGCTTGATACAGGTACTCACTAAAAATAGAGACAACGAGCTTGTATCTATTAATAATATCGTTAATGAATTTATTAATAATTCAAAGAGCCCTGCAGCTATCTATTATGCGATTGGCATGGCAACTAGAACGATGCCAGAAGAAGCCGTTAAGCAGCTTGTAGAAAAGGCTGCAACCAAGTTTAAAGAACACACGGGGCTTGCTAAAATTAAAGCGCTTATGACGGTTCAACAGGCTGCTCCAAACGCTGGAAATGCCTACGCACTCTTAAACAAGCAGGCACCTGAAATTAATTTACCTGACACAGAGGGTAAAGCATTTTCATTGTCTTCTTTAAAAGGCAAATATGTACTCGTTGATTTTTGGGCTAGCTGGTGCGGCCCTTGTAGACAAGAAAATCCAAATGTAGTAGCTGCTTATAACAAGTTTAAAAATAAAAACTTTACCATTTTAGGCGTGTCTTTAGACAATGATAAAGATGCTTGGATCAAAGCGGTTAAGGCCGATGGTTTAACTTGGAAGCACGTAAGTGATTTAAAACAATGGGAATCTACCATGGTTCCTTTATATGGTTTTGATGGCATTCCATTTAACGTATTAATTGACCCAACTGGCAAAATTATTGCGAGCAGTTTAAGAGGAGAAGATTTAGAAAAAACATTAGCCGCTGTTTTAAAATAAATATTAGCATTGATGATAAAAAAAATGGCGCTCGAAATCGAGCGCCATTTTTTTTATCGAATAACTCAATCAATTACCATCCTGGATTTTGAACTAGGTTGGTGTTGATATTGATTTCATAAGTAGGAATACCCCATACAAACTGTGGGTTACTAGCCGCTACATTAATTTGATGGTAGCTAGTAGCAGGTGTTGTATTGATAGCACCTAAATCTTGTGGTGTACCTCTAGTAAAGCCTAACTTCCAACGCTTCAAGTCAAATAAACGGAAACCTTCAAACGCTAATTCTCTGGTTCTTTCGTTTCTGATTTCAGTCATTAAAGCAGCACCAGTTAAACCAGATAATGCTGTTAAACCTCTGGCAACACGTAAAGTATTAAGTGTAGTTAAAGCAAGCGCTTCGCTAGCACCACCTGCGTTAGCAGCAGCTTCTGCATAGATCAAAAACTGCTCTGCAGCACGGAATACCTTAGGAGCATGTTGATAGTTGGTGAAAGCACCTGTAAACAATGCTGGGTTACCAGGGAATTTATTTACACACCACAAATTTGGATAGTTTACACCCTGCACAATTACTGGAAGTTGTTTTAAGTAAACACTTCTTCTTAAATCAGAAGCAGCAAACAAGTTCACAAAATCCACTGTAGGGATAAAGTCTGGTGTAAACTTACCAGTAGCACCATTAAAACCTAAATAAATAGAGTTGGTATTAGCCTGCTCTGTTTGTTTAACTACTGCAGAATTGAAAATAACTTCTGTAGCCAAGTCATTGGTCCACATGTTATTTAAATTGGTCAGTGTGTTTAGTAAAGGATATCTATTACTTGAGATAATTGTATTTGCTGCAGCCATAGCGCCTGTCCAGTCTTGCATGTGTAAACGAACACGAGCTTCAAGAGCAGTAGCAACATCGATTGTAAATCTTGTAGCACCCGCTGTTCCTGGAGTAGAGGCTAAGTTTAATTTTGCAGTAGCGATATCAGATAAAATCTGATCATACACTTTTTGAACGGTTGCTCTTGCAGGTCTAGCATTGATATTAAATTCTAATACCAATGGCACACCTAAATCGGTAGCTGCTGTTGCTTTGTCATATGCTTTTGCAAAACGTAAGATTAATTCTGAATAGTAATACGCACGCGCTAAGTATGCATCTCCCTTATATTTGTTTAAAGTAGTTGCTTCAGCAGCAGTTGCCGTTTTAATAGTTTCAAAACCTGCAATACAGGTGTTAATGTTTCTTAAAGCAAAGTAGTAACCAGACCAAGAACCACTTAAAGCACCATCATCTGCTAGATAGCTAGTTCCCCATCTGTGCGGGTTACCATTTCTGTTACCAAAATCTAAGGTAGCGTTTAATTGATCTGCTTGCACATCTTGAGAGATGTTATAAGAACCATACACTCTACCACGAAAATCTGCGTACAAACCTGTGTTCCATGTTGCAGCATCTTTTACCGTTTTAAATGATTGAGACAACTCAATACTGTTATACGGATATAGGTCAAGCTTTTTTTCGCAAGATCCCAATGAAAGGATTGCTGCAAAAGCGACCATGTTTTTTATAAATAATTTTTTCATTTTCATTTTCATTTAACTGGTTATGTAAAGCTTAGAACGAAAGGTTTAATCCAACAGCAACTTGACTTGTGTTAGGGTTCGCACCTAAAGATACGTTGGTATCAACCTCAGGATCAGGACCAGAATAATTTGTAAGGGTCCAGATGTTACGCATGGTAACATAGAACTTAGCTCCAGTTAATACTTTTTGCTTGTTCAATAGAGTTTTTGAAAAATCGTAAGCAAAAGTTAATGCCTTCAAACGCATAAATGAAGCGTCTTCAATTAACCTTGTATCAAACTGCGTAAACTGAACACCATATCGAGGGAAACGAGCCTGATCACCTGGTTTTTTCCAGTAATCAAGCACTGTGTTAGATTGATTATAACCAGTAAATTGGTTTGGATTTTCAAAGAAATAACGGTCGTTGTTGATCATGTATTTACCTTTAGAAAAAGAGAAATCTGCACTTACAGAAAACTCTCTTACACCAGCGCTAAATCCAAAACCACCATTAAACGGCGCATATCTTTTAATGCCTGTATTTTGTTGTAAACCTGCACTATTAAATGCATTTGTAGTTGCATCTTTTGTTGTTTCAACAATTTTATTAGGATCTGTATTTGGTCTGTACCAAGTAGCGTCTCCATTAGCTGGATTCACACCAGCAAAAATTGGGTAGAAAAAAGATACTGGTTGACCAACAGCCCAACAAACACCGGTATTAGGAATGATCCAGTACTGTTTGCCTTGGAATAATTCTGTAATTTTTTGTTCTACATAACCCACGTTTACATACACATTCAAGAATGAGGTTCTTTTTTTGATGAAATCATAATTGATGTTTGCGTTGAAACCTGAGTTCTTTAAGCTACCTACGTTAGAAGTAACAGAAGAGAAACCAGAAGTATACGGGAACGGAACGCTAATTAACATGCTAGAAGTTACACGATCAAAATATTCGATATCTAAATTAAGCTTGTTAAATAAAGTTGCTTGTGTTCCAATGTTAATTTGTCTTTGTGTTTCCCAAGATAATTCTGGGTTACCCGCAGAGCTTACCCCCCATCCTGGAGCAGAGTTGTATAGGTTGGTTCCAACAGTTGCTAAAGATTGGTAGTTACCAATTGATGAGTTACCACTTGTACCAATACTTCCTTTTACTACTAAGCTGTTAATCCAATTAACATTTTGTAAGAACTTTTCGTTTTTAGCTTTCCACATTAAACCTGCAGAGTAAAAAGTAGCGCCCCTTAAAGCTCTACCAAAACGAGATGATTGGTCATTACGAACAGATAAGTCTACAAAATATTTAGAATCTAAATTATAGTTTAAACGTCCAAAATAAGAAGCAAACGCATATTCATCCATCGATGAACCAGCAGTAAACCCTGTAGGACCAGCAGACACTAACATCAAACGGTCGTCTGTTTGGCCTGTAGAAGATCCACTGAAACCATTTGAATTGTTAGAGATAAATTCTTGACC
>JACCEA011005466.1_pt1 | contig 10845 bp, 9 predicted proteins | sample 7449851 | NCBI WGS metagenome assembly JACCEA01 (sample SAMN15323453, study PRJNA562643) | freshwater metagenome | isolation source: river surface water | place: USA:Blue River Watershed | collected 2017-08-18 | reverse complement strand
TCGATGACGAGGATTCGAGCCATGCCGTAATTGTGCTGTAACCTAGGCCCCATGCCAAAGTCGAAATTGCGTAAGAAGGTTCAAGAGCAGCACGCTCATGAAGAACAACACCACATGGAGGAAGAGTCACCGCTCCTAGAGAGCCCTTCATGGCTTGCTCCTGTGATGGTCGCCAATTTCCTTATCGGCTTGTTCTGGATTGTGGTCTTTTACATCAGCCAGACTTCATATCCAATTCCAGGAATTGGTGCATGGAACATGATTATCGGATTTAGCTTCATCGCAGTTGGTTTCTCACTAGCAACTAAGTGGCGATAGTTCTACCCTAGCGCTTATGAACATAGCGCTAGCAAGCATTTCTTATCTCATTACAGCTTTTGCTGTAACTTTCCTTGCCATTCGCGCTCGCCATCTCATCTCTTTATATAAGAAGCAGCAACCTGATCCAACCCGCAGCGGAGATAAATCCGCGCGTATGAAAAACATGCTTAAAGAAGTTTTGGGCCATACCAAGATGCTCAACTTCACCGGAACTGGAATTGCTCACTGGTTTGTCATGATTGGCTTCGGTGCGCTCTTCGGAACTTTGGTTACTGCATACGGTCAAGTGATTAAACCTGACTTTGCACTTCCCATCATCGGCCACTTCGTTCTGTACGAACTCTTCTCTGAGGTAATCGCCGCCCTTACCGGTATCAGCATTGTTGCACTCATCGGTATTCGCCAAGTAACTCGCTTTCGTATGCTTAATCGCTTTAGCGGATCCGGCATGGGAAAGGCGTATTACGTTGAAGCAACCATCCTTGCAATCGTCTTCTGCGTATTCGCACTTCGCGGGCTAGAAGGTGCGCTAGCCGGGAAAGAGTCATGGAACTGGCACTTTGCAATTTCGTGGCCCGCAGTTCTCTTCTTTGATTCCTGGTCACAGACAGCGATTGAGAACGCGATAGTTATCGTTGCAACCCTCAAAATTGTTATATCAATGACTTGGTTTATTGTCATCGCCGCAAACCTCACCATGGGAATCGCATGGCACCGCTTCTTGGCATTCTTCAATATCTATTACAAGCGCAATATTGATCAACCAGCGCTTGGGGCACTTCCTGAAATGCTCTCTAAAGGAAAGCCAGTTAACTTCGAAGACCCAGCAGAAGATGATGTCTTTGGCATCGGAACACGTGGCGATATTTCCTGGAAGGGTCTGCTGGATATGACCAGCTGTACCGAATGTGGTCGCTGCCAATCCCAATGTCCTGCCTGGCATACAGACAAGCCACTTTCACCAAAGCTTCTAATCATGGCGATGCGCGATCACGCTATGTCTAAGGTTGTTGAAAGCGAAAACCTTGTTGGCGAGAACGGTCCAATTACACCCGATGTTTTGTGGTCATGTACATCATGTGGTGCCTGCGTAGAAGAGTGCCCAGTTGATATCGAGCATGTCGATCACATCGTGAATATGCGTCGCTTCCAAGTATTGGTTGAATCAGAGTTTCCAACAGAATTAGGTGGAACATTTAGAAATTTAGAAAAAGCAGGAAATCCTTGGGGCGCAAATAAACAAGATCGCGAAGGCTGGATTGCTGAATGCGATTTCCCCGTCAAGGTTGTCAGCGGCGAACTTCCAGAAGATGTTGAATATCTTTTCTGGGTTGGCTGTGCTGGCGCATATGAAGAACGTGCGAAGAAGACGACCAAGGCTGTTGCAGAGTTATTACATATGGCTGGCGTTAACTTCGCCGTTCTAGGTAAGCGTGAAACATGTACCGGCGATCCCGCCCGTCGTTCTGGAAATGAATTCCTGTATCAGATTCTCTCCCGCGAGAATATTGAAACTCTCAATGAGACTTTCGGTAGCCGCCCTAAGGGCAAGAAGAAGGTAGTTGTTACCTGTCCTCATTGCTTCACAACTATTGGGCGCGACTATGCACAGAGTGGTTTTGAATTAGAGATGCTGCACCACACACAACTTCTTAATACTCTGATTAAAGAAGGTCGCTTGAAACCAAGCCCACACAAGTCAGATAAGAAGTTGACCTATCACGATCCTTGTTATCTCGGTCGTCACAATCAGATTTATGCGCCACCTCGCGAACTGCTACAGGCAAGTGGTTGCGATGTTGAAGAGATGCCACGCAATCAAGAACGTTCATTCTGCTGTGGTGGTGGTGGTGGCCGTATGTGGATGGAAGAGAAGATTGGTACACGTATCAACCTCAACCGCGTCGATGAAGCTATTGATACTGGGGCGGAAGAAGTTGCAGTTGCTTGCCCATTTTGTCGCGTGATGGTTGGCGACGGAATGGTCGCCCGTCAATCAGATGTCGAAGTTCTCGACGTCGCCCAGATTCTTCTTAGAAGCGTTAAGCAGCAGTAACTTCGTAATCACAAAGCCTGCAATGAGGCCGCCAAGATGTGCGCGCCAATCGACTCCGCCAATGGTGAAGCCCAGTGCAAAGTTGATTGCAATGATGACCAAGGTGCTGCGGATATCTCCACCGATTTTGCGACCGATCGCTATCCACGCACCAAAGAGACCAAAGACTGCGCCAGATACTCCGATGGAATACCCGTTATAGCCCAAGTTCAGCGCTGAATACAAAGATGCCAAGATCAGCGATCCAAAGAAGATCACTAGGAATCGCGCACGTCCCAGCAGTTTTTCAATAGGCGAGCCCAGTGAATGAAGCGCCAACATATTGAAAGCTAAGTGGATGGGAATCGAGTTCGAGTTGTCGTGCACGAGCGCGACAGTGACGAGGCGATACCACTGATTTGATTGCTGTAGGTATTCAGTGCTGATGAGAGCAAAAGTTCCGATGATTCCTGAATCAAAGAGTTCGTACAGATAAAAACCACATATAACTGTGATGATTGTAAGAACTGTGGAACGCTGCTTCATGCGCTTACAGCGATTAGGCGATAGTGACGCTATTGATTACAACAGGAGTAACAGGCTTATCTTGTGCACCTGTTGGTGTTGAACCAATCTTGTCGACAACTGCTTGTGAAGCTGCATCCTTTACTTCACCGAAAATGGTGTGCTTACGGTTGAGCCAAGCAGTTGGCGCAACGGTAATAAAGAACTGTGAACCGTTTGTTCCAGGACCTGAATTAGCCATCGCCAAGATGTATGGGCGATCGAATTGGAGTTCACCATGGAATTCATCTGCAAACTGGTATCCCGGTCCACCAAATCCCTGACCGAGTGGGTCTCCGCCTTGAATCATGAAGCCATTGATCACGCGGTGGAAAATCGTTCCGTCGTAGAGGTTCTCGTTTGATTTCTTGCCCGTACGTGGATCAGTCCATTCCTTAGCGCCAGTTGCAAGACCAACAAAGTTTTCTACGGTCTTTGGTGCGTGGTTTGGGAAAAGTTCGATGACGATATCGCCAAGGGTTGTATGTAACGTTGCTGTTGAAGTCATGGGCAAAGATTACGCTAACTTTTACACAATATTTACGGGTTACATAGGTTGCATCGCGATGGATCAATCACTTCTGCAAGGCTCTTTCCTTCATGGGTAAAGGAACATCTGGCACAGCCCAAAATCTCAGATTTCAGAGCATCCTCTGATATCTCACCGCACTCTGCACAAGGCAGCCCTTTGATGTAACTGGTTACTCCCCACCCCGGCGTAGAGCAATCAGGACATAGTTGCGCAAGCCGTGCCGCCATTTTGGCAGCCGCCTTCTTAATGTTTTCAGCACGACTTGGTGAGCAATGTGCACGCAGATCACTTTCAACGACAAGAGATGAGCTCTGTTGCAGGCCATCTGCAATCGCTTTTAGCAATACCGCCTCTGTCGAAATCCCTTTCACGCAATACGTAATGGGTTTGTTCACAGATCGAACGATTAGTTTGTGGTGAGGAAAATCTGCCTTCTTTAAAAAATCATTGAGGTCGGTTGGGGAATCGATAGTGATGGTGTGTGCAGTGATATCGGTTGATCGGTAGCTTTCAACTAGTTCAATACCTAACTCTTCATCGACAAAACCAATTAGCTCCACATCAGATTGGATAAATGGAATATAGAAATCCGTACCAATTGAACCTTCCGATGCCAGACCACGTGGACACCCACTTGCTTTGATTCCTAAACGGGCTTTATTCAATACAACATCTCTTGCCGAACCTATTCGTTCTATCTCTCCACTAAACGTACCAAGTGAATCTGTGTCCACTGCCACTTCCTCAACAACCATTCCAAGCGCCTGCAGAAATTCAGGGGCCAACAACTCACCTTTTTGATGAAGGGTTGCCACGACGGCTCGTTTTTCTGAATACGGGTGCTGCATGTGAGCTACTTTGAAGAGAAAATCTTCAGTAGAGCGCCGATAGGTTTCTGGGCCTCCATCGGATGGCGGAAGTTCTTATTCGGATTAATTCGATAATGATTTCGTCGGCCCACGCGCTCGACAGCTATATAACCACCAGCTTCTAGATCAGAAAGTATGGAAAGGGCGCTCCTTTCTGTAATGCCGATAGCTTGAGCAATATCGCGCACTCTCGAATCCGGAAACTTATTGAGGTGAACCAATATGTGGCCGTGGTTAGAGAGGAAAGTCCAGGTAGGAAGAGCTTTATCTTGACTCATGTCCTAACTATACATGCTATTTGACACATGAATTTAACTTCATGTATTGTGCGTGTCTGGGGGTAATTATGAGTTCATGGTCAATCGCGCACGCCAATCTCACATCTGTTGGCGTTCTTACCTTTATCTTCGGAATCCTGGCGGCTCGCATCAAGAGCGATGTCCGTGTTCCAGATGCGATCTACCAGTTTCTATCTATCTACTTACTTTTTGGCATTGGGCTCAAAGGTGGCCACTCGCTCAAAACTTCTTCGCTCTCTGAACTAGCAACCCCAGCGTTGACCACGATTGCCTGTGGCATCTTGATTCCACTTTTAGCTTTCTTGGTACTTAAATTGATCAAGGTCCTCAACGATGTTGACCGCGGCTCGATTGCAGCCCATTACGGTTCAACTTCATTGGTCACATTCTCCGCAGGGCTTCTCTTTCTCGAGAGCAATAACATCTTCGTGGAAGGTTACGCACCTGCACTCTTAACTCTTCTGGAAATTCCTGGGTTGATTGTCGGTATCTTCTTAGCGTCACGTTCGTTAACTACAAAGGTACGTTGGTCTAGCACTCTCAAAGAAGTACTCCTTGGAAAAACAGTTCTGCTTTTGGCAGGTGGACTTGTTATCGGTTTGATTACCTCAAAAGAGGGTTACATCAAAGTCAGCCCTTTCTTCGTTGAGCTATTAAATGGTTTCTTAGTTCTCTTCTTGCTCCATCTTGGTTATTTGGCTGGAAGTAATTTTGCTGAAATCAAAAAGGTGGGAGCACCGCTGGCGGCATTTGGAATCTTCTTCCCGCTATTTAGCGGAGTAATCGGTGTGACTGCCGGATCTCTCATTGGTATGAGCGTTGGTGGTGCAACGATGTTAGGAATCTTGGCTGCGAGCGCTTCATACATTGCAGCTCCTGCTGCAGTCTCTGTCGCCCTACCTACCGCAAGTCCAACGCTGGCGCTGATGTCGAGCATAGGAATTACATTCCCATTTAACTTAATTCTAGGAATTCCTATCTACTATAAAATCGCGCAGTTATTTAATTAGGTTTATATAACTTCTTCCCCTTAGAATCGACTGTGTTCGTTTCAGGGGGTCATGTTGAGTAGCCACGCTCCTGCATATAAAGTTTTAACGAGCGCAGTCCTCTTTGGAACAGTTGGCACTGCAATCGCCTTTGCACCAGCAAGTGCTGGTGGATCAGCCCTTGGTATTGGGCGCTTAGCTATCGGGGCGATATTACTTCTGATCTTTATGCCGGTCTTTGGTGGCAAGCGCCGCAACTTCTTCGTGCATGCGCGGAAGAAATCAGTCTTCTTTATGGCAGTTGGCGCAGCCGCTTTTCAGCCATTCTTCTTCTCGGCAACAACGAGCAATGGCGTTGCGCTCAGCACGCTCTTGGCTGTTGGCTGTATCCCAATCTTTACCGGAATTTTAAGCGCCATCATCTTCCATGAGCGATTTTCAACTCTCTGGTTTGCCGCAACATCGCTGGCAATCTTTGGGCTAGCTCTTCGTTTCTCCGGCGAAATCAAGGTAGAGAGCACTCTTGGAATCTTTATGGCATTTGGCGCTGGTTTATCTGTAGCAATTTATGTCAACGCAGCAAAGGTTGCGCTGCGAACTAAAGAGAATCCCATCGAGATGACATCTACTGCTTATCTGATTGGTTCACTATTCTTAGTACCTTTGATTTTCTCTGAAGATCTCAGTTGGCTTGGCTCACTTCGTGGAGTTGCTGTTGTCTTCTACCTTGGTGCAATCACAATGGCGCTTGCCAATATCTTCCAGATTTATGGCCTTCGTAAGATGAGTCCGAGCTCTGCTGGAACTTTGGCACTTGCTGAACCGCTCACTGCAACAGTTCTTGGAATTACACTCTTGAATGAATCACTTACTACGGTCTCATTTATTGGTCTTGCAATCGTGAGCGCTGCTCTTATCTGGTTGAGTATCGGAACTAAAACCGAGCAATAAAAAATCCGCCGGCTATTGCCAGCGGATTTCAGTGGAGACCAGGGGAATCGAACCCCTAACCCCCGCCTTGCAAAGGCGGTGCTCTACCAATTGAGCTAGGTCCCCGTATTAGAACGGGTGGGCCTAGGTGGACTTGAACCACCGACCTCTTCCTTATCAGGGAAGCGCTCTAACCAGGCTGAGCTATAGGCCCGCAAACGAACTTTCGTGCGTGTGCAGAAGCGCAAGGTTACTTGAAATTCATCAAGTCGCCAAAACGGCCCCTATAACTACAGGCGTGAACCCTACTACTTTTGCTCAGAAATCTCATCTTCACTGTTGCGGGTCACAGATAAGAGGGTGGTGCCGATGTCGAGGTTGACCAGGCGAACACCCATCGAGTCGCGGCCAGTTTGGCGCACTTCAGCAGCAGGAGTGCGCATCACGGTTCCAGCTGATGTAATCGCAAGAATTTCATCGCTATCAAATAGAACGAGAGCTGAGACAAGTGATCCGCGAGAATTTTCATCAATCTTTGCAGCCTTGATTCCAATTCCGCCGCGACCTTGTAAACGATATTCCTCAATTGGAGTTTTCTTGCCATAGCCCCCATCGGTTGCAGTAAAGACAAATGCACCTTGCGTTGATTGTGAATCCACGCGCGCCATTGTCAGAAGTTCATCATCAGCGCGGAACTTCATACCGATAACACCAGAAGTAGAGCGCCCCATGGAACGAAGTGATTCGTCATCGGTAACAAAGCGAAGAGACATGCCTTTCTTTGATACAAGTAAAAGTTCATCTCCGTTTCGAACAAGCGATGCTGAGACAACTTCATCGCCGGGCTTTAATGAAATTGCAATAAGACCACCTGTTCGCGGTGAGTCATATTCAACAAGTGGAGTCTTCTTAACAAGACCACCCTTGGTTGCAAGAACTAAGAATGGAGCCGCGTTGTAATCCTTAAAGGAAAGAACTTGTGCAATCTGTTCTTCTGGCTTAAATGCCATCAAGTTTGCAACATGTTGTCCGCGCGCATCACGTCCTGCATCAGGCAGCTCGTGCACCTTGGCGCGATAGACGCGACCTTGGTTGGTAAAGAAGAGCAACCAATCATGGGTTGATGCAACAAAGAAATGGTCTACAACGTCATCTTGCTTCAGCGCTGCACCCTTAACTCCACGCCCGCCGCGTCGCTGAGACTTATATAAGTCAGCGCTGGTGCGCTTGGAATAGCCTCCACGGGTGATGGTGACAACCACATCCTGATCTGGAATCAAATCTTCAGCGGAGAAATCACCTTCGCTTGCAACAAGCTGTGTACGACGCTCATCACCATACTTTGCAATCAGGTCAATAAGTTCGGTCTTAATGATTTCGCGCTGCTTGCTTTCAGAAGCCAAGATGGCGTTGAGTTCGATGATATCTGCCATCAAACCCTCATATTCATCGTTGATCTTCTGACGTTCCAACGCTGCGATACGGCGAAGCTGCATATCCAAGATTGCATTTGCTTGAATTTCATCAACATCAAGGAGTTTCATCAAACCAGTGCGCGCTTCTTCAGGAGTCTTAGATGCTCGGATAAGAGCAATGACTGCATCAAGTGCATCGAGCGCTTTCAGATAACCCTTGAGGATATGAGCGCGCTTCTCTTTTTCAACAAGGCGGAACTTGGTGCGGCGCACAATTACTTCGACTTGGTGCTCGATGTAATACTTAATAAATTCATCAAGGCGCAAGGTGCGCGGAACGCCATCAACGAGCGCCAACATATTTGCGCCAAAGGTATCTTGTAGTTGCGTCTGCTTATAGAGATTGTTGAGAACAACCTTTGGAATTGCAGATGATTGCAGAACAATAACGAGGCGCTGCCCTAGACGTTCATTACCCTCATCGCGCACATCGGCGATGCCCTTGATCTTGCCATCTTTAACTAGTTCAGCAATTTTGAGAGCCAAGTTATCTGGGTTTACTTGATATGGAAGTTCCGTGACAACTAAACAGGTGCGCTTATTGATCTCTTCGACGTTAACAACTGCGCGCATTGTGATTGAGCCGCGACCTGTGCGGTATGCATCTTCAATGCCACCACGGCCAACAATGAGCGCCTTGGTAGGAAAATCTGGGCCTTTAACAATGGTGAGCATATGGTTGAGCAGATCTGGGGCTGCCATATCCGGATGTTCGAGGGCATAGATAACCGCTTCGCCGATTTCGCGCAGGTTGTGTGGCGGAATATTTGTCGCCATACCAACTGCGATACCGGCAGAACCATTTACTAAAAGATTTGGAAAACGTGATGGAAGTACATCCGGCTCTTGTGAACGGCCATCGTAGTTTGGTGAGAAGTTAACGGTATCTTCATCGATATCGCGCATCATCTCCATGGCGATAGGAGCAAGACGGGCTTCGGTATAACGCATCGCAGCTGCCGGATCGTTGCCGGGAGATCCAAAGTTTCCGTTTCCATCTACCAATGGATAACGCAGCGACCAAGGCTGAGCTAAGCGAACTACAGTGTCATAGATCGCGGTGTCACCGTGTGGGTGGTAATTACCCATGACATCACCGACGATGCGAGAAGATTTGTAGTAACCCTTATCTGGGCGATAACCAGCGTCATACATCGCATAGAGCACGCGGCGGTGAACCGGCTTTAGGCCATCGCGGACATCAGGCAGCGCACGTCCGACAATAACTGACATCGCATAGTCGAGGTAGCTGCGCGCCATCTCAACTTGTAGGTCAATTTTTTCGACGCGGTCGAAAGTTACTTCGTCAGGATTCATATCTTCGGTAGTCATTAGATATCCAAGAACCTAACATCCTTGGCGTTGCGCTGAATAAATGCGCGACGTTGTTCTACATCTTCACCCATCAACACTGAGAAGAGATCATCTGCGGCTGCTGCATCATCAAGGGTTACTTGGATAAGCACACGGTGTTCAGGGTCCATAGTGGTATCCCACAACTCTTTTGCTGGCATCTCACCTAGACCTTTAAAGCGCTGAATTCCATCTTCTTTTGGAAGTCGCTTTCCGGCATCTAAACCAATCTTGATCATCCCATCGCGCTCTTTATCACTGAAGGCGTATTCGACCGGATCTTTTCCGCCCCACTTCAACTTATAAAGCGGTGGCTGTGCCAAGTAGACAAAACCATTTTCAATCAGTGGGCGCATAAAGCGGAAGAGCAGAGTAAGAAGAAGTGTCCGGATGTGTTGACCATCAACATCAGCATCTGCCATCAAAATAATCTTGTGGTAACGAAGCTTTGCGATATCAAAATCGTCGTGGACGCCGGTACCAAGTGCGGTAATAAGAGCCTGTACTTCGTTATTTTGTAGAACCCGATCGATGCGAGCCTTTTCAACGTTGAGAATCTTGCCGCGAATAGGCAGAACAGCTTGATTACGTGAATCGCGTCCACCCTTTGTAGAACCACCTGCAGAGTCACCTTCGACAATGTAGAGCTCACACTTGGCTGGATCAGTCCACTGGCAATCAGCAAGCTTTCCGGGCATTCCGCGACCTTCGAGCAAACCCTTGCGGTTACGTGCTAAATCGCGCGCTTTACGCGCTGCAACGCGAGCAGCTGCAGCATCAATCGACTTACGGATGATGTCTTTACCTTCTTGTGGATTCTGCTCAAACCATTGAGTGAGGTGTTCATTTACAACCTTCTGTGTAAATGACTTTGCCTCGGTATTTCCAAGCTTTGTCTTTGTCTGTCCTTCAAATTGTGGCTCGCCTAGCTTGATGGAGACAATCGCGGTGAGACCTTCGCGAACATCATCACCTGTTAGGCGATCTTCTTTCTTGCGAATCAGACCTTGTTCTTCAGCAAACTTGTTAACCACGGATGTAAGTGCGGTACGGAATCCTTCTTCGTGGGTTCCACCTTCGTGGGTATGAATCGTATTTGCGAATGTGTAGACAGATTCAGAGAAACCGTTATTCCATTGCATGGAAACTTCGAGGGAAAGTCGCGCCTTCTTATCTTCAGCTTCGATGGCTATTACTGATTTATGGAGTTCGCCGCGAGTTGAGTTGAGGTGCTTAACAAAGTCAGTGATTCCGCCTTGGTATTGATAGCGCACAGTGAGCTGCTCGCCCTTTTCATCGACATGGCCGGGGCGCAAATCTGTGAGAGATAAAATCAAACCGCGATTAAGGAAAGCCATTTCACGGAAACGTGTTGAGAGAACTTCAAATGAGAAATCAGTTGTTTCAAAGATTTCCTCAGATGGCCAGAATTGAATCGTAGTTCCGGTCTCTGTTGTTGCCTCGCCCTTTTTTACTGG
>JACCEA011793024.1_pt1 | contig 10846 bp, 9 predicted proteins | sample 7449851 | NCBI WGS metagenome assembly JACCEA01 (sample SAMN15323453, study PRJNA562643) | freshwater metagenome | isolation source: river surface water | place: USA:Blue River Watershed | collected 2017-08-18 | reverse complement strand
TAGGTTAGGAGTTTGTCGATAAAGAAAACTTCTAGAAGTCATCTTTTCGACCGGTGAGCTGCCAGGCGTCTTCATCAGGGCTATCCTCCCCTGCTACAGCATCCCCCGCAACTGGAGCTTGGCCCGTGATTCGAGCAAGAGCCTTGTGCATGTCTTCCGGCCGAATCAAAACCTCTCTTGCCTTCGATCCTTCCGATGGACCAACTATTCCCCTGGATTCCAACAGATCCATCAATCTTCCTGCCTTTGCAAATCCCACTCGCAGTTTTCGCTGCAGCATAGACGTGGAACCGAATTGAGAATTTACAACTAAATCACAGGCAGCTAGCAGGACATCCAAATCATCACCGATTTCGCTATCGACCATGCGCGAAGGCGCAACCTGGTTGACATCGCTTCGATACTCCGGATCCATCTGCGCCTTGACGTGGCTGACTAGCTTTTGCAGCTCTGGTTCGCTGACCCAGGCACCCTGTACGCGAATCGGCTTATTGGTTCCCATTGGAGCAAATAAGGCGTCACCTTGCCCGACCAGCTTCTCCGCTCCCGGACCATCCAAAATCACCCTGGAATCGGTCACCGAGGAAACCGAGAATGCAAGTCTTGATGGCACATTCGCCTTGATTAGCCCCGTCACCACATCTACCGATGGACGCTGCGTGGCAAGAACCAGGTGGATGCCGCTGGCCCTGGCCAGCTGAGTGATTCGAACAATCGAGTCTTCAACATCCCGCGGTGCAACAATCATCAGGTCCGCTAGCTCATCAACTACCACCAGTAGGTATGGATAAGGCATCAGCTCGCGCTGCGAACCCGCGGGCGGAGAGATTTCCCCTGCAACCACCGCACGATTGAAATCGTCGATGTGCTTGAAACCAAATGAGGCCAGATCGTCGTATCTGGAATCCATTTCCTTCACAACCCACTGCAATGCCTCAGCGGCCTTTTTCGGGTTAGTGATGATTGGCGTCACCAAATGCGGAACCCCTTGATAGGCGGCAAGTTCCACTCGCTTTGGATCAATCAAAACCAGGCGCACCTCGGCCGGAGTTGCCCGCATCAAAATCGATGCAATCATGGAATTTACAAAGCTTGACTTTCCAGCTCCAGTTGCACCAGCAACTAATAGATGCGGCATCTTGGCGATGTTTGCAACCAGATAACCGCCCTCAACGTCTTTTCCAACACCAATGGTTAGCGGATGATTGGCAACCTGCGCATTCTTGCTTCGCAAGACATCGCCAAGCGTGACGATTTCGCGATCGGTATTGGGTATTTCAATTCCAATAGCACTCTTGCCTGGAATTGGTGAAAGAATTCTTACCTCATTCGAGGCAACTGCATAGGAGATGTTGTTAGTGAGGCGAGTTACTGCCTCAACTTTCACTCCTGGAGCTAGCTCAACTTCATACCTAGTGACTGTCGGTCCACGCTGAAAACCAGATACTTTGGCCTCAACGTCGAATTCTTTGAACACAGCATCAATTGCAGCAGCCACCTGGTTGTTTACAGAGCTGGTCGCTTTAGCGGGCGAGCCGGCAGCTAGCAGTCCAAGCCCTGGTAAAACATAAGGCTTGCGCTGCTTTGGAGCAGGAATATCAATCGGCTCAGTCAGGCCCTCTTCCTCTCGAAGAAATTCAATCTCTGGTTCATCATCCGCCAAAACTTCGGCAATGGAAATCTCAGGAAGTGGCTCCGGTTCAGGTTCTTGAGCAATCTCGAGAGGAGTTTCAAAAGCCTGGGGCTCTTCTTTTTCTCGCTGCCACCACTTGCTATCTGTTTCAACTTTCTCTTTTTTCTCGGCGCTGACTCCAAACAGGAAGCTGTAAAGCTCGCGCAGCTTAGGTGCGATTTGATTTGGCGCAGTACCGGTCATAATCAAAACAGAAACCAATGCCAGAAGGACTAGTGCTGGAACAGCTCCCCAGATAGTCAGAAGACTAATTAGTGGTCCACCTATCAACCAACCAAATAGACCGCCCGCTCTGGCGAGCGCCGGCACACCATCGCTCGGAGATGGCAAAGCTGAAAAGACGTGGAAGAAGCCAGAGATCACTGAAAGCAGAAGCCAAAATCCCAGGGCAAAGCGGGAAGAGTCTCTGACAGAGGATGGGTGGCGGAACAAAAACATTGAGTAGGCAAAAAGCACCACCGGCAGCCCAAAGCTAACCAGACCAAAGAAGAGCCCGAAGGTGAACTGGTGAAGAAGAACTGCCCATGCTTCGTTGCTCAAGAACCAGGCAACTATTACCCCGATGACGCTGAGAATGAACAGAGCAAAGGGAGCCCCATCCCGCCTTTCATCCTCCGGCAGCTCCTTGCTGAAGGATCGAACCAGTTGGCCAATTCCGTGGGCGAAGGCCATGTATCCGCGCTGAATGAATTCGAAAAACTTGCCAGAGCTAGCGGGTTTTGTCTTGGCCGGGGCGGCCGAGCGTGACTTTTTCGCGCCGCCTGCTCTTTTGGGCGGCTTCGTCTTTCCAGCCATGTAAGAAAAATAGCAAGCAGATAGCGGAATTCGGCTTAGGCAGGGCGAGAAGAGTAGACAACGATTGGAATAATCATGGGCTTTCGGCGATGAGCCTTAGCCACCCAAGAACCCACGGTCCTTCGAATCACCTGCTGAAATTGGTGGGAATCACGAACCCCATCACTGGCAGCTTGAGCCAGTGCTTGCTCGATGGCAGGAAGAATGTCATCAAACACGTGATCTTCTTCGGCGTAGGCTCTGGCCTTGATTGCCGGGCCTTCAACCAGTTTCCCGGTTTCTTTATGCACCACTGCAAAGATGGAGATGAACCCCTCTGCAGCCAGTGTTCTTCGATCACTCAAATCCTCTTCAGTGATTTTTCCGACCGCCCCACCATCGACATAGAGCATGTCGCAGCGAACTCTTCCCACCAGTTCAGCCTTGCCATCTTTCAGATCGACGACTCCGCCGTCTTCGGTAACAATTACGTTTGCCTCCGGCACACCAGTCTTTTTTGCCAATCGAGCATTAGCAACCAAATGACGATACTCGCCGTGAATAGGCATCACATTTTTTGGCTTGATTATGTTGTAGCAGTAAAGAAGCTCCCCAGCAGCTGAGTGACCTGAGACGTGAACATTGGCATTGCCTTTGTGAACGACGTTTGCGCCAAGCTTGGTCAATCCATCAATCACCCTATAAACGGCGTTCTCATTCCCAGGAATCATGGAGCTGGCCAGCAAAACAGTGTCCGACTCACCAATTTCGATTTGGTGATCGCTATTTGCAATTCTGGAAAGAACCGCCATCGGCTCCCCCTGAGAACCGGTTGACATGAATACCAGCTGATGATCAGGCATGTCTTGTGCCTGCGAGAGGTCAACCACCGCGCCGTCGGGAATGTGCAGGTAGCCAAGCTCAGAGGCAATCTTCATGTTCTTCACCATGCTTCGACCAACAAAGACCACCTTGCGCCGATTGGCGATAGCAGCTTCGATAACCTGTTGCACTCGATGAACGTGAGATGCAAATGATGCAACCACGACCTTGCCGGGTGTCTTTGCGATTACCGAATCAATAACCGGACCGATTTCTCGCTCGAGCGGTGTGAAGCCTGGAATGTCGGCATTGGTGGAATCGACCATAAATAGGTCCACTCCCTCTTGTCCAACCTTGGCAAAGGCACGCAGGTCTGTTAGACGACCATCTAATGGCAGCTGGTCCATCTTGAAATCACCGGTAGCCAGCACCGTTCCCGCTCTAGAGCGAACTATTACGGCCAGTGAATCTGGAATCGAATGGTTGACAGCCACAAACTCTGCCTCGAATTCACCCAGCTGCACCTTCATGCCCTCTTTGACGATGTTCATGGGTGCGGTGACCCTGTGCTCTGCTAGCTTCTCCTGCACAAAAGCAATGGTGAGCTTTGAGCCATAGACCGGGATGTCCGGTCGCATTTTCAAAAGATATGGAACTCCGCCAATGTGGTCCTCATGGCCATGAGTGAGAACTAATCCGGCAATTTTGTCTAGCTTGTCGCTTAGGTAGCCAAGGTCAGGCAAGATCAAATCAACTCCGGGCTGCGTTTCCTCCGGAAATAAAACACCGCAGTCGATGATCAGAATTTGATTGTTGATTTCGAAAGTCGTGCAGTTTCGCCCAATTTCCCCCACTCCGCCAAGTGGAATAATTCGGAGAGTGTCCTTCTCGGCTGGATTGGGCGAGTTCACTATCGAGTGGTTCCCGCTACTTTTGGTAGCGCTCCGCCAGCGGCCGCATTGCGATCCGGACGGAAGTTGTCAAAACTAATTCCAGGCACTTCAACGACCTGATCAATGCCGCCCTCAATCAATGCTGCCTCGTGATCTTCTGGGCCAACCAGCGGTAGACGCACTCTTGGCGAATTGATTTTTCCGAGACCGTGCAGAACATATTTGGCAGCAACTGTGCCAGGTACGTGAGTCATGATTGCTCTTTGCAAAGGCTCGAGCGCATTGTGCACCTTGAGAGCAGAGTGAAAATCGTTTCGGTTGGTGGCATCAACTAGTTCCCGATAGGCCTTTGGTGCGATGTTCGCAGTAACACCAATCAGTCCAGTTGCTCCAATTGAAATATGTGGCAAGACGTTTGAGTCATCGCCTGAGAAATACATAAGTCCTGTCTCGAGCATCAGCCTTGATGCCTGGGCTAGATCGCCTTTAGCGTCTTTGATAGCAACTATGTTTGGGTGCTTAGCAGCTCGATGAAAAGTCTCGTAGGAGATTGCAACTCCAGTGCGCCCTGGAATGTCATACAAAATAACTGGCAGGTCAGTTGCATCAGCAATCAATCTAAAGTGCGTAAGAATTCCTGCTTGAGTTGGTTTGTTGTAATAGGGAGTTACTACCATTACGCCATCAGCACCAGCTTTTTCACTTGCTTTGTAAAGCTGGATAGCGTGAGCTGTTTCATTCGAACCACCACCGGTGATGATTTTGGCTCGGCCAGAGGAGACACTTTTTCCGACTTCAACCAACTTGATTTTCTCAGCATCGGTCAAAGTGGAAGTTTCCCCAGTTGTGCCAGTAACGACTACTCCGTCGGCGCCGCTTGAAATTACATAGTCGATGTGTTTTTCTGTAGCATCCCAGTCGACTTCGCCCTCGGCGGTCATTGGGGTCACCAGCGCGACCAGAACCTGGCCGAAGACATCTTTATGCTGAGTAACCATTTGCTAAGCCTAGCGACTCAGAAACTATGGGGCTACTCGCCCGTTTTCATTGAAGGCTTGATAGCTCAAGGGCATAAGTTTGGCCCAAAAGTCTTCCATTTTCTCAGCCACCATCTCGATTTCACGCTGAGGGAAGGAAGGAAAATGGGTTCCTTCGCGCTTGGTGCGAAGGGATAGGAAGTTCATCAAAGATCTGGCATTCATAGTCACATACATGCTCGAGTAGATGTTCAGCGGCAGCACGATTCTGGCTACCTCTCTGGCAACTCCAGCCTCGAGCATTCTCTGGTATGCCTCATAGGCGGCTCTTGTAACCATCATTGTCTCTTGCTGGACTAATGCAAACTGCTCAGCACTGCCATCGACAAATTCATAATGACCAGGCTTGCCGATTTGAATAAGTTTTCGATCTTCTCCTGGAACATAAAAAACAGGTCTAAGTTCGCGATAGCGTCCCGACTCTTCGTTATAGCTAGCAATTCGATGGCGCATAAACTCGCGAAAGACAAAAATTGGTGCCTGAACATAGAAAGTCAGTGAGTTGTGTTCAAACGGCGAGCCATGGCGATCGCGCATAAGGTAGTTGATTAGACCCTTGTCTTTTTTCTCCGCCTCGGCATCGCTTAGTTTGGCGGAATCAAGTGTCTGCTCACCCTGGGTGGAAACTCTGGCAGCAAACAAAACATCGGCATCCCTGGCGCTGTGTCGCACCAGCTCTACCGTCACATCTGATCTGAATTCAATCTCACTCATCGCGAAAAGCCTAAAGGGTAGCCAAGGTAAAAAGCTGTAACACTCCGCTTAACCCCTGACGGATGACCTAACCTAGGTCGGTGGAATCCCTGCTGCCGGTAATTGCCCTGGTGAGTATCGCCTCGGCGGTCGGCATCGCCTATCGTCTATTGAGGGGTCGGGGCCACCGTGTTCGCAGAAAACAGCTGATTGACCTAAGGCGATTGCGTGCCACCAACAATGGGATTTTGAGCACAGCGCTTGGCAAGCAGGCGACGCTTATTCAGTTCTCAACTCAGTATTGCGGTCAGTGCCCAGGAGTTAGGAGACAGCTTTCTCAATTGGAGCATCGACACGGCGGCCTGGTTCACCTGGAGGTTGACATAACCGAGCGACTCAATGTTGCCGCACGCTTCAGCATTAACCAAACTCCGACTGTATTTTTGCTAAACAGTCAAGGCGAGCTGGTTTACAGAGTTGGTGGGGTCCCCAATTTGACAAAATTAATCCAGGAACTTGAGAAACTAGGAGTGAAATGACTGCACTAATTGATCCCCGCGCCCCAAGGTTTGGAGCCGCAATTACATCTGGAATTGCCCTGATTGGTTTTGCTGACGCGTACACAAGTTTCAGCAACGTTTCGATAATTGCGAGCATCCTGTTGCTGGTGCTCTTCAGCTGGAGTGTCTTTCTTCCTTCTTCACACCCATACAAGTTCTTATTTGGCCTAATTCGACCAAGAATTGGGGAGCCAAAGGAATTGGAAGATGCTAGGCCGCCTAGGTTTGCTCAGCAAGTCGGTTTATTTTTTTCCATTTGCGCCGGAATTGGGCTCGTGCTGAATTCTCAGATGGTTGTTTCGGTTGCACTGGCGTTTATATTTATTGCGGCTTTTTTGAATGCTTTCTTCAATTTCTGCCTAGGTTGCCAGATGTATTTGCTTCTAAAGCGCCTGGGCCTTTTTAGCAAGTGAGATTGCTGTTCGCGCGGCTGATCTAGCGCGCTTCCGATCGCCTAATTTGTCATAAGAGTCGGCCAGTAAAAACCACAGCAAGTAGTTTTGCTCATCCTGTTGAATGCGCTGTTCTAACTCTCGAAAAACTGCTTCGGCGCTAGTTTTATTCGCTTTGCCGCTTGGAAGAAGCTCATACTCTGGGACAGCTATTTGGCTCTGCTCCAGCAAACGAGCAAGCCTGGAAAGACGCATGCCAAAGCGTATTTCAAAGAAGATTGCAGCGATTGCGGTAAAAGGAAAAAACAGAATTGCTAAACCAAGTGCTATCGCCACCGGGTCGGTTGAGCTCACTAAAACTAAGCCGCGCTCCAGTAGCAAGACTGCATAAAGCAAGGTGACGGCAACCATGGCCAGCAGCCAGATTTTTGTTAGCAACTTAGCTAAGAACCTTTTCGAGTCCCACCGTCATGCCTTTGGAGTTGGCGGTGAATTCAATTGAACGAAGAATTCCCAGCGAATAGGCGCGGTGGGAGGAAACATCATGCACAATACTCAGCTGTTCATTATCAGCGGCAAACACCGTCTCTTGACGAGCCGAAATACCTGGCAATCGCACCGAATGAATTGGAATACCGGCAATTGATTGTCCCCGGGCTGGGTGAGCAGCGTCCGTAACCAGGTTTGGCTGGTTTCGATGAGCTGCTATTACCTCAGCGGTTCTGATCGCAGTTCCAGATGGAGAGTCTTTTTTTCCAAGGTGATGGGCTTCAATTATCTCCACATTGTGAAAATGCTTAGCTGATTCAGCGGCAAACTTTTGGGCGAGCATTGAGCCAATAGAAAAATTGGGTATTACAACTATCGCAGAACTTGAATTAGCAAGCTTTTTAGAAACCGCTGCCAGTTTAATTTCTGACCAACCCGAGCTTCCAACCAACAGCTTTAGAGAATTCTCAATCGCAAAATCGACTACCTTCTCAGAAAATTCTGGATTGGTAAATTCAACGACAACGTCTGCGCCGATAACTGACGAGAGATCTGACTTTGAGTCCAGGGCGGCATGTAATTTCAGATTCGAGTCCGAATCCACCAGTTCCTTGGTTAGTTGTCCCATGCGACCTGTCGCACCAACAATTGCAACTGAAATCATGCGCCTAACCTATCAAGCTAGCTTGGCTAAGGAGCCAAGATTTTGACCAACTGCAACCAGGCTGCTCGGAGCCCCAGCAATCTTTTTTGCAACCCGTAATACATCCTCTCTGGTTTGCTCCGAGAACTTCTGCAAAACATCGGAAACGGACAGGTACTCTCCCGATCCCAGCTCGACCCCCACCAGGCGATTCATTCGGGCAAGGCTCGCCTCAAAACGAAGTGCCAAAGAGCCGGTGATGTTTCCCAGCGCCAACTCGAATTCCTGATCGGTGACCCCATGCTCGGCGAGGTCGAATAACTGCTCTCGCATAAGCTTGATTACGTCCTCGCTGTTTTCGGCGTTGCAGCCTGCGTATAGCCCAAAGAAACCGCTGTCGGAATAGCCATGTTGGTATGAATAGGTTGAGTAGGCCAGTCCGCGCTTTTCTCTAATTTCTTGATAGAGCCTGGAGGACATGCCACCTCCCAGCACGGTGTTGTAAATCGCAAGTGCAAATCGATCCTCATCCATTGAATGAGGGCTTTGAAAACCAAGAATCAAATGTGACTGCTGGGTGTCTTTTTCGATGTACCTGAAGCGTTCTGGGTTTAGGGGCTTGCGATAGACCTGCTCGCGCCTAACGACCGGGTCAGCTTGAGATGTCCAACCAACCTCGTCGAGTTGTTTTTGAACCATTTCGACCAGCTGAGCATGGTGAACACCTCCAGCGGCCGCAACAATCAGAGTATTTGGCGCATAGTGCTGTTTGTAGTGATCGATAACCTGCTGCCTACTCACGGCAAGAATGCTTTCCTTAGATCCGCCAATCGGTCGTCCCAAATCGGAATTTGGCATCAGGGCATCAGCAAAAGCCTCGTGAGCTACATCCTCCGGGTCATCCTCGTTCATCGCTAGCTCTTCGAGAATTACTGTCTTCTCGGTGTCAAAGTCTGTCTGCTCAATGGTTGCAGATGTGAACATGTCGAGAAGAAGATCCGTCGCTAGCCCAAGTGCAGAGTTTTGAACGCGAGCGTAGTAGCTGGTGTATTCCTTTGCAGTGGCCGCGTTAGAGGAACCCCCAACGGAATCAAAAGCAATTGAGATGTCAAGAGCAGACCGCTTGGCTGTTCCCTTGAAAAGCAAATGCTCGAGAAAGTGGGTTGACCCGAGGTGAGAGTGTGATTCATCTCTGGAGCCAACACCGACCGAGGCCGATATCGCAACCGATGGAGCACCCTGGATGTGTTCAGTTAAGATGCGAACACCGCTGTCGAGGACGGTTTTTGAAACCGTGGCCTCGTCAGCGGTGAACTCAACTGAAGCTTTTAGTGGCAGTAGCAACTAATTACTCTGCCTTTGCTTCGTCCTCAACTACAGGAACCAGCGATAACTTGCCGCGGTCATCAATCTTGGCAATCTCCACCAAAATCTTCTGCCCAACTTCAAGCACGTCCTCTACGTTCTCAACTCGCTTTCCGCCTGAAATCTTCTTCAGCTCGGAAACGTGCAGCAGTCCGTCCTTGCCAGGAAGGAGGGAGACGAATGCGCCGAAAGTAGCTAGCTTCACAACTGTTCCTAGGAATCGCTCTCCGACTTCTGGTACGTGTGGGTTGGCAATGGCATTGATAGTCGCCTTAGCGGCCTCTGCGGCTGGACCATTGGTGGCACCAATAAAGACAGTTCCGTCGTCTTCAATGCTGATTTCAGCTCCAGTGTCTTCCTGAATCTGGTTGATCATCTTGCCCTTTGGACCGATAACCTCACCTATCTTGTCCACTGGAATCTTCACAGAGATGATTCGTGGCGCATATGGCGAAAGCTCATCTGGTGAGTCAATGGCTTCGGTCATTACATCCAAGATAAATAGACGCGCTTCCTTAGCTTGAGTCAGAGCCTTGGCTAGTTCAGCCGATGGAATTCCATCCAACTTAGTGTCTAGCTGAATTGCAGTTACGAACTCGCGAGTACCAGCAACCTTAAAGTCCATGTCGCCGAGAGCGTCTTCGGCACCAAGGATGTCAGTGAGTGCTGCATACTGCGTCTTTCCATCCACCGAGTCTGAAATCAGACCCATCGCAATTCCGGCAACCGGTGCACGCAGTGGAACACCGGCGTTTAGCAGACTCAAAGTGCTTGCGCAAACTGATCCCATAGAAGTGGAACCGTTTGAGCCAAGAGCTTCCGAAACCTGTCTGATGGCATAAGGGAACTCATGCCTGGTTGGTAGCACTGGCACCAGTGCACGCTCAGCCAGGGCACCGTGTCCAATCTCGCGGCGCTTGGGCGAGCCAACTCGCCCAGTCTCACCGGTTGAGTAAGGCGGGAAGTTGTAGTGGTGCATGTATCGCTTAGTAGTAACTGGAGTCAGAGCATCAATCTGCTGCTCCATCTTTAGCATGTTCAACGTGGTAACACCCAAGATTTGAGTCTCACCGCGCTGGAAGATCGCGGAGCCGTGAGTTCTCGGAATTACGGCAACTTCAGCATCAATCACGCGGATGTCTTTCAGTCCACGTCCATCAATACGGATTCCCTCTTTCAAGACACGCGTGCGCATAACCTTCTTAGTTACGGCTTTATAGGCAGCTGAGAACTCAAGCATCTGCTCTTCTCTCAGCTTGCTGGTTAGCTCCTCTTTGACCTTCGCCTTGAGGGCGTCATCGGCATCCTGTCGAGCCTGCTTGTCAGCAATTTGGTAAACCTTGCCAAGCTCTGCAGCGGCTGCAGCAGAGACAGCCTCGTAAACCTCTTCGGAATAAGGCAGGAATAGCGGAAACTCGGCAGTTGCCTTAGCGGAATCCTTCGCCAATTTGTTTTGAGCTTCAACCAAAACCTTGATAAACGGCT
>JACCEA011424130.1_pt1 | contig 10847 bp, 4 predicted proteins | sample 7449851 | NCBI WGS metagenome assembly JACCEA01 (sample SAMN15323453, study PRJNA562643) | freshwater metagenome | isolation source: river surface water | place: USA:Blue River Watershed | collected 2017-08-18 | reverse complement strand
TCCTTTGGAAAAGGTAATGGTAGCCCGTACAAGGAACCATGATAGTTCAAATAAGCCATAGAGCCGGCCAATGACCACTCGGTACATCCGTCAGACCATGCATTTGGATATTGTTCGGATTGCTCTTCAATGGGCATTATATAGTCTCCAACTTCATGGAACACAGCAACAATCGGATGATATGTAATATCATGTACTTCAGTCGGCGAAAGAGCATCATTAAACCGTTGATTGAAATTGTAATTTTAATGACCAATTCGATCACAACAGGATCCCCAATGAATACCTTGTATGTCAGCGCCATATTCCAAAAGCAAACGAAGTGATTCACGATTATTTGTTGCCACAAATATTTTGTTCAAGGGAGACATAGAGTCTACCATATTGATCAAGGGCGAATCATTCAATTGGTCAAACATCTCTCGCATCCTTCCATCTCTCGTTGCTCTTACTGAATCGATTAGGAGCAGACGAAATTCATTTTCTAGATTTGTCATGATGAGCCAGAAGATGTAGTATGACCAATCAAATAATACATTGAGCTTTAAGCTTCGAAATTCAGAAACGAAAAGCTCAAAGGAAACCCAGAGTAAAACACACATCATATAATGTGTGCACGCACACATCGCTTTCGTCTACACCGTGTGTCAAATAACAAGATTTCAAATTTACCAAAGTAAAAATCTTTTACCAAGGGTAAAAGAGTTTTAAGCATATCCCCAGATTAAGGCATCACAAACAAACTATACTATTTCAATAAGCAACAGTATTCGTTACTACATGGGACATTACATGAACTGAATAGTAACTGTGAGTTGATAATCACCGGAACATCATCTCTTCTGCTTTGGATAAAAACTAAGGAAGTTACCATCACAATGGTCATAATAATAAAAGAGATCGAGAGGAGTCATGGTGTAACAGTCCTTAACGTTCAATTCATTAGTCTAGTTTCCTAAATTGGATTTAAATATGCGACCCACGGGAAATGGAATTTTACACCTCAATAAAGGTAAACACTTAATTAAGTTTTATATGAAATAGATTTCTCTTCGCTATTATCGCATCATCATTAATGTCATTTCTCACTTAACTACTAAATAACGAGGCGATTGTAATCTAACATAGTGATTCGATGACAAACCTATCAATGGTGCTACTATAGTATCTTCTGCAGACTTCAAACTAGTACTATTACTATCACGCTTACGCTTCTTCTTACTACCAATGCCTTCATCCACACCATCTTCCTCAACGGTCTTCATGGTATTAACATTGCTACGTTGTAATAAATATTTACTAGCTAACTCTTCTATATGTATATTTCTACCATTTATAGCACAATTAGTATTACAAAAGTATATATTATATGATAAACGACAACGTTGCAATGGCAATGATGTCGACATTGGCACTGACTGCATACTATGACCGGATATACTCACAGTATTACTACTGCTACTACTAGAATCAGAGCGATTACCACAATATGAACACAATACAGGATAAGTCTTATGATTAGAATATATATCCTTTGCTATACTATTCATACCTTTACTATCTTTCCTACGTCTCCATATCATCATCATATAACAAGTATCACCCCAATTGGGTAGTGGTACAATTTCCTCACACACAAATGTCTCACATAACAACTTTTCAAATGCTTTTGTACCAGTATCACCTTGCCATTCACCAACATAACAAACACAATCACCTGTATATGCACGCAGTGACAATAATGCCATTGGTGAATCAGGTGGTGGATAACATAAGAATAATGTACAATTAGGGAATTGAGTAACTACTTCTGGTCCCCCTTTTATCACATCAGTCCATGCTTTACTACGTCCGTGATAATCATTATGTTTAATCTTTGATTGTGCACATGGAGGATCTTTATCATAACAATGCACAGTCAGTGGTGTCGTAGTACTGGATGAGGCACTACGAATCATATGAGACCAGTATCCCGTACCAGCTCCAATCTCTACCATGGGTGTCAAGGCAGTCAATCGCTGTATCGCAATATGATTAGGTGTAGCAAATGCATATAAACGACATAACCATATACGACATGAATCATTATATTCACGTATTATCTTTGGTAATAATGGATCATTACCTTTCATGGTAGCAGATGATGGAGTGGAATGTACTTGTGATTCACATGAGGTCAACATTGTCAATACATCACATTCAGATGGTATCAAATCCAATAGCGATAATAAACATACACTCTCTTTCCAACGAGCAAAGTGTACTTGTAATAAAGGATTCTTCTTGTTAGATGGTGATGATAATGCGATAGTTGATTGATTCATTTCAAATCCCCAAATTTGTCTCAATTTCTCTAATCCAGTGGTAGTGAAATTGCGAGTTAAGTAAGCTTGAAAGGCATTGTTTACCTTTGTTTTACCTTCTATCGTCGATGGTGTTATGGCTAGTGGGTAATAGATATGTGGTGGTGGGACAGGTGGTCTTCCACTGCCTTGATGACCATTCTTGTTGCTTCGACTGTGTAGTTCGACACAATAGTAGAGAGTGTGATAACAATCATCCAATAACATCACAACCTTGAGTATAGCACACGTATCTGTAGCATAGATACGTGTTGATGTAGTGTGATATGCACGCAGTGATTGAAAGGCTTGAGAGCACTCTGTGATATCCATACCAGATGGAGGTTGACGAGTGAATGTGGCAGCATGTCCGAGTAAGGTATTGATTGCAGGAATAAGATCGCGATGATAACTTTGTAAGTCAAGGCTGCTGATGATTTTTCTTGCATTCACTAAAGATTCATATAATGGAGTGATAATGGGATGATCGCCTTTTCCTTTCCAGCCACTGGCACTTCCTTGTTCAAGACCCTTCTGCGCCTGGCCATGTTGTCGATCCTTCCGACCATGATGACCATCCTTTCTTGCTGAATTTCGATTGTTGCTTGTCGAACTGTCCTTTCCGTCATTTGTCACTCTTTTGTTATGATGCTTCTGGTCATTTTGATGATGACGGTGGTTGTTGTTGTGATCGTCCTGATGTGGAGCAGTTTTCTGTCGCTTGTGACCAAAAGAGCCATCGTTATTGCTGTCCCTGCTGATTGCCGTTTTGTGGGGTTTATCGCGGTGATGAAACATGATCGTCACTGTGGATGTGGTGAAGACTTTCTGGCCAAAACAGACAAAGCCAATCCCAAATCAATCCAATGCCACCAACCAACCTTCAAAATATCAAGCTTTTCAAACTTCTGATTTTGTGATTTTTCTCAACACATTTTTATCGCTTTTTCTGGAAAAAATAACCTTATAGGGATAGTCGTTACGAAGCAAAGAAACAGCTTTATAATTAATTAAATGAATCCAACATTTTTCACTGTTTGTCTCGTTGGCAAACCTCTAAGCACTGAATGGTGTTGATATTTGTTGATATTTCATTGCCTTGAGAGCGATGCAGTTGTCAGTTATTTTTTTTCTGATACTTTATGCTGCTAATGCAGCGCTTTGCTTTGGTAGCAATGATGAAGGACTCGAGAATCATCACACACATATCACTAGAAGTGATGGTAAGAGGTCCACCCTATTGATAGCTCGTCAATTATTATCCACATGGTCACAAATTTCCTCTCATGATGACAATTTGAAACGACAACAGCTTCCGGGTGTTGATGTATTTTCTGCTGTTGAACCTACTTTTTACCCTTCCCAATCACCTACCCATCCCTTAACAGATAATCCCAGTCCACAACCAACATCTTTTCCAACCCTAACCCCTTGTCCTGCAGGGTATATCATGGAAACAAAATCCAATGCTACTTATACTGCTTTTACTGGATCTGACTTCTATTGTGTAGCATGTCCAAAAGGTACAACTTCCTATGCACTAAACAATACATGTATTTTATGTCCACCTGGTACTCGTGCTCCTGCAACTGGTAGTTCGAAATGTCATCTATGTCCACAAAACTTCTATCAACCCGATGATGGTAGTGCTACTTGTAAATCCTGCCCACCTAATTTTGTCACCGCTTATGAAGGGAGTACCTCTCATTCCGAATGTGTCAACCCCAATAGCGACTTCATCATTGGTTGGATTGCATTATTCTTTTGTGGTGTATTAGCAACCGTATATATCTTTGCAGGTAGATTATTACGTATAGCATATTATCGTAAATATCGTTTAATTGAAGCTAGTATTATGATATGTGGTTTAGCATTACTTGCTACGGATCTGGTGCTAAAATTTGGTATAGAATTTTCATTACTATTATTACAACAACGCAATAAACCAAAACATGGTAATGAAGATAATAATCGTGGTACATTAATACAACGTTGGGAATTTGTGTATACTAATATAATTAAACCATTAACATTTACCGTTGGAAGTGTTTTTGTTACTATCTCTTCTGTTATCCTAACACTAGTAGACGCTATACTAAAAATGCTTTTCCATGTACTTGTATTATGGAGAGGATATCATTATATTTTTAATTTACCATTAACCTTTCCAGAATTAGCTAAACTCTTAATGGTTAAAATTGATATTTATTTCATTAATATTCATATATTTTCATGGTTATTAACACCTTTTATTTATGTCTTTGATATAATTTCTGATATTAATATTAATATAGCATCATTTAAAGTCAATTGTCATGGTGCACAACAACCATGGTTTTTATTAATATCATTAGTTATTATGGGTATTGTAATTATGATAATTAAATCTGATATACAAGTATTTTGGTCAATGGCAATAATACATTTAACGAAAAAAACACATCGTTTATTTTTAAATCGTTTTTATATTACAAGAAATTTTCATATTTTAATATATAATGTATTATTAGCTAGTACAATTGTTATATTTATACCTGAACCAAGAAAAGTTGTACAATATCTTGTTGGTTTTGTATCATTTTCTCGATTTATTAATCGCAGAGGTGTAAGTGATAGTAGTGATAATTGCAATAATGAAGAATGGATATTTGGTCATAATCGTTTTACTGTACACGCTGATGAAATTTTAGCTTTTGCAACTACTGCATTTGCATTATTAGTGCTACCTACTATAGTTTATGTACTTGCACAAGTATTAGTGCCGACATTTGAACGTGCTAAAATAGTGGAAGCGGTGCCTATTCCTGCTCGTTTTAGTGGGAAATTCTCTTCTGGCAAAGAACCATCAAATCCTAATGAATCTGCTAGTTCCAATTCGATAGAAGAACCAAAAGACTATCTAAGCTCTGATAAAGGTATTAATTCGGTTATACAAGATGATATCAATCGTAAACATTTTTGTCGTCGTTGGGGAACTAGAACATTACGATTCTTAGGAATATTATTTAGTTTTGATTGGTTATTACTCAAACTAATTAGTGTACAATATGTTGAGCCGTTGATAAAACAACATGAAAGGTTTGTTATGAGTAATCATTCTATCATGGATGACAAAAACGATGTGAACGATGATGAGAAAGAAGCTGATGAAGATGAGGAAGATGAGGAATCCGGTGAAAAAGATGATGTTAGCAGTAAATCATTGTCATTACAACGTATTGAAGCAGTACGTCGTGATATGCTGATTACCACTTCAGCGGTGCCACCATTACCGTGGTTTCCTGCTATACAAGACTTATTGAGTGAAGAAGAATTTCATCGTCAATTGCACGAGGAAGAGAAAATGGCTTGGAGGGCGTATCGCGGACAATATCCATCCTATAAATTGCTGAGTCGACATGCTTATAATGAGATGCTTGCTCATAGCAAATATCTCAAGACAGTTGGACCATTGAGAAGGATTATCTTTCGTATCTTCAGTATATTACCACCATTTCAAATGCTAACAGATGATGGCTGGATGATTTGGGTACGTGTATTTAAGAATTTTCAAACGATCGGATGGATCTCAATTGGAATATGGACAAATTCCGTTGTGGAAGAATTTAAATTAATATCAACCTTTCGCGAATGTCAAGCGAAAATGCAAGAAGCAGGGGAATTATTGAAACAAAATGCTCCAGACAATAGATCAATTTCTCTTGAATCTACGACCAGTAGTACTAGTCCAATACATGCAAGTGGGTTGGCAGTGATAGGTGAAGAACAACTGCCTGTAAGTAGTAATGGTAATAGCAGTAAGATAGATGATCAACAAGATCCAGATTTAGTTAGAGTAGAAAGAGAAAAATCAAATTCATCACAACGAGCTTTAAATCGTGCTAAATTTATTGCATTTATTAGTGCCATTGTCTCTACGCGTGTAGTATTATTACAATTATTTCCTATGTTGACCTTATGGTCTATTATTGCTGTAGAATTGAGTATGTGTCCGATATTTGTATTATCCAGAAAGATGAGAAAGATGTTACCACCATTAATATTTTTGAATGCCTTTCGTGAAGCACGTAGTCAATTAAGAAATGAATTTGGTCATGCAACATGGCCAAAGTGGAAAGAATATTCATTAGGTATATATTTAATTGTACACCATTCAAGAATAGTTCAATTTGTTTTGATTATATTGCAATTGACGGTATCCATTATTTTGGTATTTCACCCGCATGGTTATTTTATTGACTTAATGTTAGGATTAACCTTACTTGTATTGGTATTAGTAGGAATTATCAATGCCGGACATAGCGTCCTATTGTTGGATAAGTTTATGAATCCAAATGATGTGAATGATGATTCTATGTCACTCGATGGTGCAGAGATTGAATTAACAAGTAGGGAAGTTGCTAGTGATCCTACTTTAACAGTTATGTGAATATTTCGAGTGTATGTGCGAATATGCTGCTTTCCATCCCCCTGTTTGCTATTGTTTAAAAGTTGATTATTTCTTATTATTTATTGTGTGATGTAGATTGAATATTGTTTACTGCTTATTTCTGGTGAATGTTGAAATGTGCTGTTTATTTTTTACTGACTGAATATGAATATGACACTTTTTATGACATATTGTTCGTTATTGAGCGGATTGATGATAAATTATTGATTGTAGTATTGTATGGTCACCATACTCTTGACACATTATACAACTAAAATGCTAATTTTCTTTCAATATTATTCATTCGAACATCTGTTGGAGTGTCTGTGTAAACCTCCTAAATCTTCTAAAATTAAGTAGTTTTATGGAAGTAAGAATTATCCAATTTCAAAACTCGAGTTTTGCGTGGTGTCGGAAGAAAACAGCCCTATATGGTTTTCATGGTTCATTGAAATCCAAAGAAATCCATCTGTCATGTCAATAATTAAATAATTTGAACGAGTGATGATGGTGATAGTGCAGGTCTTGAATCTTTGTATATTATTGAGCATTTTAACTATTCAAGCATCAAATGCTACAAAATTACCACCACCCACAATCAACGCCAATGTCCCCTTGCTTCCTGGTACAGCTACCATAGATAACAATACCACTTCAATCATTTTTGTGTCGCATCTTAAATCCAACACAAGTTCACCCAGTGAGGAGCCTACAATATTACCCACTTCATTAGTATATCCACCAACTTCTCGCCCTACGGCGGAGGCCACAATAATCGGTACAACTGTACCATCTACTTTGCCGACATTTCAAACCAGTTCTCCCTGTACTATACTGCTATCTTCGGCACCAACGTCTTTTCCAACCCAACCTGGTAAACCTAGTTCGTCACCCACCCTTGTTCCCTCAACAAAGCCATCGTTGTTACCATCTGTCGTTCCAACATCCCTCCCATCATCTCAGCCTTCCACCAATCCAACTCTGCCTAGTGGACAGCCAACGAAGCAGCCCACTAGCTCCCCTTCATCTTCAAAGCCAACAACTCAACCAAGTTCACAGCCAACAACTCAACCAACCAGTTCACCGACTGTGGCACCATGCCCCGCTGGGTATATCATGACATCTAATTCAACTCAATTTACCGAAGCATCATCTATGACTATCTTGCTTACTTGGAAAGGAAGTAATTATTACTGTATACCTTGCCCAATTGGGTTTACATCATATTCGTTTAATAATACTTGTGTTCCATGTCCACCAGGATCATATGCACCAAACAATGGAAGTGCGAGTTGTCTTCTCTGTCCCCAAAACTTTTATCAACCCAATGCTAGAAGTTCTTCTTGCCGCACATGCCCTCCAAGTTATGTAACAGCTGTGGTAGGAAGTATATCTCGAACCGACTGTGTAAACCCGAAAATTGATTTTGTGGTGGGTTGGATTGCATTGTTCTTTTGCTGCGGTTTGGCAGCCGTCTATCTGTTTGCGGGAAGATTATTGCGGATCGCATTTTATCGCAAATATCGCCTTGTGGAAGTGAGTTTGTTGATTTGCGGCTTTGCATTATTAGCTACCGATATTGTTTCAAAGTTTGGCAATGAACTATCAAATCTGATGTTGAAACAAAGACAGAGAATGCGTCGAGATAACGATGATGCAAGTCAAGGAATATTGGGTCTATGGAGAAAAGTCTACCATCAAATACTAAAACCTTCTGGTTTCTTTTGTGGAAGTTTATTTTTATTGACATCCTCAATAATTAATACAGTCATGCAAGCTGTACTAAAGATCCTATTTCATGCTCTGGTGATCTGGAGAGGCTATCGTTATTATTTCCATTTACCTTTTTCGTTTACTCAACAAGCTCACTTGTTTATGTCGAAGCTAAACGCGTATTTTATAAACGTTCATGTGATCTACTGGCTCCTAACTCCTTTTGTTTATGTGTTGCAAGCATTATCTCACATCAATATTGATATCAGCACTATTCAAGTCAACTGTCATGGTGCTCAACAACCACTATATTTATTTGTTTCTCTTTCCATTACAGGGATTGTAATTATCATTATCAAATCCGATTTGCAAATATTTTGGTTGATGGCAATGAATGATTTGATCAAGAAAACCCAGCGACTCGTCCTTAATCGGTATTATCTCACTCGTAATTTTCAAGCCGCTTTGTACAATGCAGCAGTGGCAGGTGGATTAGGATTATTTGTGCCAGAACCAAGAAAATGGATTCAATATTTACTGGGGTTTGTGTCGATTGGTCGATTTTTCAGTAACCACGGCCACAGTGATAGTAGTTCCAACTGCAATAATGATGTATGGGATATTGGTGGTGAGCACTTCACTGTTCCAGCGGATTCTATTTTAGCAATAACAACCACAATTTTCGCTATTCTAGTATTCCCATCGATTGTATATATGTTTGCCCAAGTGCTCGTTCCAACATTTGAGCGAGTTAATATTATAGATAGTGTAAGAATAAGTGGACGTCATCATACCAGAAGAAAAGCCGTTACCGGCGGAATAGATTCGGTTGATCAGCGACAATCAACATCCACTGATCAGCGACAATCAACATCCACTGAGAGTGCTGTTCAGCGCGAGTCAAGTGGCTTTGTTGCAAATAACACTGGCTTAGGTGCAGTCATTTTGGATGATATTAATCGAAAACATTGGTGTCGACGGTTTGGAACACGTGCCATAAGATTTATTGGTATGATATTCAGTTTTGACTGGTTGTTGCTAAAAGTTATTCATGTTTATTATGTCGCTCGTTTATTAAGACGACACAAGAAATTTGTAGATAAAAAGACTTCTCTTGAGCGAGAGCTTGGAGTTGGTGGTGATTCAACTCGTGATGATAATGACGATAAGGAAAATGAAGATAATCACTCCACGCTCAAGCCATTGAACTTTGATAAAGTTGATAAGTTTAGAAATGATATGAATACTGCTGTAAATAATTTACCAGATTTACCATGGTTTCCAGTGTTACAAGATTTAATAAGTGATGATAAGGAAGATCGCGACAGACATGAGCGAGAAAAACAAGCATGGAGGGATTATCGAGGAGCTTATCCATCGTATAAACTTCTTAGTAAACACGTTTACAACGAATTGTTGGCAAATAGTAAGTATTTAGCAACATTGGGACCTTTTCGAAAGATTGCTTTTAGAGTCCTAAGTGTTCTACCACCAATTCAAATGTTAACGGAAGATGGATGGATGATATGGATGAGAGTATACAAGAACTTTCAAACCATTGGTTGGATCTCTATCGGATTATGGACGGATTCTGTTGTTGAAGAGTTTAAATTAATAAGTAGTTTTAACGAATGCCAAGCTAAGATGAAAAAGCCAACTGAATTGACCAATAAAGTCAGCGCTGGAGAGCTCCCTCCCTCAAGTGCAAGTGATAACCAAACAAATCCGTTGCATGACAATTCTCTGGCACCTGAACAATCTAACTCGATCAACACTGATAGTACCACTGTTACCCCAGTAGTTCCACAAACGGAGGTCAATCAAATGGTCGTATCATCACCAGAACCTAAAGCTGTAGACGATCAAGAGGAAGCTAAGAAAAACCCAACCCAACGTGCTTTAGATCGTGCTAAATTCATCGCTTATGTTGCTGCAATAGTTTCCCCTCGTGTTGTGTTATTGCAATTGATTCCTATGTTTACTTTGTGGTCCATTGTAGCTGTAGAATTAAGTATTTGTCCTATATTTGTTATATCAACGGAAATGAGAAGAAAACTTCCACCGTTATTCTTTACTGGTGCTATGGAAGATGCTCGTGGGAGGTTACAATCAGATCTTCTACCAGCAGGTAGTACCACATGGCCTAAATGGAAAGAATATTCATTAGCCATGTATATTTTTGTTCATCAATCAAGATTTATTCAATTCACGCTCATTGTGTTACAGGTCATGGTATCATTAGGATTAGTATTTTATCCAGAGAGTGAAATGTTGGATGTATTGATATCGTTGATGCTAGTAGTATTGATAGTAGTTGGTATGATCAATGCTCGATTTAATGTAATTTTGTTAGACAAGTTCTT
>JACCEA010347182.1_pt1 | contig 10848 bp, 9 predicted proteins | sample 7449851 | NCBI WGS metagenome assembly JACCEA01 (sample SAMN15323453, study PRJNA562643) | freshwater metagenome | isolation source: river surface water | place: USA:Blue River Watershed | collected 2017-08-18 | reverse complement strand
CTTGTTTGATTTGGGAGAGCGCCGGCAGCTATTGCCGGAAAAGTTTGTAACAACTTTGTTTATCCATGGCCAAAAAGTAGTGCTGGAAGTTACTGCTACCAGCGTAAACAATCCCTTTTATCTTGCTGAGTTGGCGAGTTTCTCCTGTCCAGCTCGGCGTTAATTTGTGAGTGGCATTGTGCTCCCGCCAACATCAATTTCTTTTTATGGAAAGCTGCCATGGGTCGGTGATTTTATTGTGCGCAATTTGGAGTTTACACTGCACCGCCAAATTGATCGGTGGTTGAGCGCAGGATTATCGGCACTGCGTGATACTGATTCCAACTGGTTAGAGGCTTATCTTTCCGCTCCCGTGTGGAATTTTATTCTACCTGCTGGTGTATGGGGGGAACAAGCAGTGTGCGGGGCTATTATGCCGAGCGTAGATAAGGTAGGGCGTTACTTTCCATTTATCCTTTTTTTTAATCCGGATGCGGTTGCAGATATTCATCTCCGTAATCAATATCTGGCGAGGATTGCGGTTTTGCTACCTGGTTTGCTGCAGCATGAAACCTTGGTGGATGATATATTTCGCTACATTGCGCAGGGCTTGGTGGCTGTTGATGATGTGGATTTGGCCGCGTTGCCAGAGCGAACAGCTAACTTTTTCCATGTGCGGGAAACGTCTGGCTATTGGTGGAACGAGGATGGCGATGCTGTGTTGAATCATTCTGCGGATGTTGGTGCGGACATTTTTATTAGGTTGTTTGGTGATGCTCAACAGTTTTACCGATAGCTTGATTTATATTGCGTTGACAAAAAAATGGCCGCTGAGAGCGGCCATTTTTTTCGAACTTAGACGTTAAACAAGAAGTGCATTACGTCGCCATCGCGTACGACGTATTCCTTGCCTTCTTTGCGTGATTTTCCGGCATTCTTTGCGCCTTGTTCGCCGTTGTATTGGACGAAGTCTTCGTAGGCGATAGTTTCGGCGCGGATAAAACCTTTTTCGAAATCGGTGTGAATTACGCCGGCCGCTTGCGGAGCGGTTGCACCTACCGGGATGGTCCAGGCGCGGACTTCTTTTACGCCGGCGGTGAAATAGGTTTGCAGTCCGAGTAGTTGATAGCCGGCGCGGATAACGCGGTTCAAACCGGGTTCTTCCATGCCCATTTCATCGAGAAATTCTTTTTTGTCGTCGCCTTCGAGTTCGGCGATGTCGGCTTCTAACTTGTTGCAAATCGGTACCACGATCGACTTTTCTTCTTCGGCAATTTTGCGAACTACATCGAGATGCGGATTATTTTCAAAACCGTCTTCCGAGACGTTGGCGATGTACATGGTCGGCTTGAGGGTGAGCAGGTTGATTTCTTTCAACAGTGCTTTTTCTTCTTTGTCGAGCGGGAAGGAGCGCAATGGTTTGGCTTGATCCAAATGCGGTTGGATTTTTTCCAACAGCGCTTTAATGGCGATAGCGTGTTTGTCGCCGCCTTTTGCGGATTTGGCGTAGCGGTTGATGGCTTTGTCTACCGCTTCCAGATCGGCAAGTGCGAGTTCGGTGTTGATGACTTCGATATCGGCAGCCGGGTTTACACCGTTGGCAACGTGAATGACGTTGTCGTCGTCGAAGCAGCGTACAACGTGGGCGATAGCATCTGTCTCGCGGATGTTGGCGAGGAATTTGTTGCCGAGGCCTTCACCTTTTGATGCACCGGCGACAATACCGGCGATGTCGATAAATTCCATAGTGGTGGCGATGACACGCTCGGGTTTTACGATTTCGGCGAGTTTGTCCTGGCGTGGATCGGGTACGGTTACGATACCGGCATTGGGTTCAATGGTGCAGAACGGGAAGTTTTCGGCGCTGATGCCGGCGTTGGTCAGTGCATTGAACAGTGTTGATTTGCCGACGTTGGGCAGGCCGACGATGCCGCAGTTAAAACCCATGGTGATGTCTCTTTGAGTGATTAGGTTGCCGGGGACAAAAACGTGGGCGGCGCAACGCTGCCCGAAAAAGGGCGGCATTATAGCCGGTTTGGTTGCAGGCGGGGCGATCCTTGCCCCGTGATTCTGTTTTTAGGGGGCGCAGCGCTTGATGGTTGGTGCCAGCCAGAGTCCGTGATCGCAGCGGTTGTGATAGCCGGCTTCGGTGGCGAGAGTGAGCTTGCTGGCGGCGCTGATGGGCACCTTGGTGAACTGGATGTCGCCCGGACGCATGTGGCCTGAATTAAAGACCGGTTTGCCATCCAGCAGAATTTTAAAGGTCATCCCGTCTGAGCAACCGGAGCTGGAGGACAGCCCCATACCGATTTCGAGTATTTCATCCGCAGGGTTGAGTTCCATGCTCCACTGGCTGTCGCCATGAACCCCAAGCCCGGAATAAAAACTTTGGTCAGCAATGGGTAGCCCGCCGTAGTAGGCCCCCACTTCATTATTTACGCTGAGGGTGCCGTGATCCTGTTTGCCGGAGAACCCACTTAAATCCAGCGGGCGATAGCAGACGCGGTCAGCTTGACCTTTACGGGTAATGGCGGCGTAAAAGCCAAAGGTCTTAATATTAAAATCCAGCGGCGAAAATTGATGGAGTTCGGATTTGTGAGCGACCCAGTAATTGCGATTGACGATGCGGTCTGCGTTGATGCCGAAGGTGACTCGGCCAAAACCTTCGACATTGGCAAATGGCGAGGTTGGGTCGGGGATAATCGCCGTAGCCACATATTCCTTCGGGCTGGGGCGTAAGAAGTAGAGACTGTTGGTATAGACGCTGTGCTGGGTCACCGTTATCGGGGCATCTGCCGGCGCTTCTGCCGCAATTGCCGTGAGCGATTCCCCAAGGCCCGGGAAAAAGTTCTCGGTAATCCGCTCTTGCCAGGAGTTGAAGTAGTAGAGAGTGAAAAACGTCCCCACCGCGAAGAGGCTGAACTGGGCAATTTTATTCCAGAGCGTAAATCCGCTAACTAACCAGAACCCACGGGCGGATAGCCATAGTGACGGTAGCCAAATGAAATTGATGCGATTGATGTTGGCTGAGGTGCAGCAGGCGGTTAGCAGCGCGCAAACCAGCCACGCGAGCATGAGTTCGTCAGTCAGGTTGCGCGCGCGCAATGCATAGCCAGCACCCAGCATCAAGAAGGGGGTTAAAACCCAAAGCTGGGGTCCCCAATGAGGCGCGGCATTCCATGGCAGGCCGTCGTCACGTGCTCCGAGCAACATTCGGAAAACCTCGATGGCATTTTTTGGGATTTGGCTCCATCCGTTTTCAGCCAGCGGTAAAAACATCCCGCTGTAGCGAGCCTCGCTTGGGTACTTTGGAATGGTGATTGGGCCCCATTCCAAATGCCCTGACCCAAAACTGTTGTTTAGGATAAACGCCATTATGGGTAGGGCGACAAAAAAGGCGGCAAGAGCGCTGATCAGCAGCCACGTAAACGGAATTGAGCGTTGACGAGCTACAATTATCCAGGCGCAGAGTAAAAACAGCGGTGCGAAAAAGTAAGCAGTACCGTAGGCATAGACGGCGCTTGCCAGAACTGCTGAGCCCCCAACCAGCCAGCGCAGGTCTGCTTTGGCTTTGGTCAGGCAATAGACCGCAAGCAGCGCGACGGGCGGGGCAGCATTGGACTCCAGTGCCCAGCGCGATGCCATTAGGTGCCAGGGACTGGTCGCTATCACCAGTAGTGCCCAAAATGCCAGTTGCTGATCCTGCCGACGACCCAGTCGCCAAAAAATCCATAATCCCATGATGCCCAGGCAGGCAGCGGCGAGCCTGAGGTTCCCAACACTGGGGCCACCCAAGGCGATAAACGGCATGGACAGGTAGGCATAAAGTGCGTTTTGGCCGCTGCCCCAGGCAATAAAGTGGACCGGCCAACTGAGTCCGTGGCGGTCAATACCTTCACTTAAGAGTGCCCAGGCATCATAGCCAGAGGAGGCTTCATCTTGATTAAGCCCCCCTGGGTACTCGCCCAGCCACAGTATGCGCGCTGCGGCGGCGAGAATGAACAAGGCGATGGTGGCCCAATAGAGTGAGTAGCTAAAGCGCGCTGGTGAATGTCTACCAATGGGCGCCATAGGTAATACGAGGTTCGATCCTAGCTCAAAATGTTTTGGTAACTGATTAGTCATGGCGCTGCTCCACCAGTTCATTTGTCCTTTGGCTGGGTTGGTTGTTGCTCATCGAATGCGAGGGGTCAACCGAGGTCGGGGCGACCACTGGTGTTGGAGGGTTAAGGCTGCGCAGCCAGCGTGCGAGTTTTGTCGTGTTTTGCATCGCAGGCCATTCAACCCAATGCCAGCTGAGCGCAGAAATAGCGACTATTACCGGCGTGATTGCGATCATCAACAGAACATGTTGTTGCTCGGTCATCGCGATACTGGTTTCCGGGCTGAGGACCCAGTTAAATGTCAGATAGAGTACAAGTCCGTGAAGCAAGTAAATGCCGTAGCTGATATTACTCAGTGCTCGACAACTGCGACTTGTCAGTACGCCAAACAGATTGGTGCCCGCAGTGATGCTGGTGAATGCCACCGTCAGGATCAGCAGACGAGTGTAGTATTCGTTGGTGGTAAAACAGGTGTAGCCAATGATCAGGCACGCTAGAACTACCCAGTTCATGCCGCGAAGTAGCCGACGTAATTCCGTGTGGCGAATTGCCAAAGCGGCAACGAAACCTCCGACGAATCCCCACAGCAGGGTGGAATCTAAACCCCAGTAGCTGAAGGTTAGCACGCAGGCCGCGCTGATCAGCAGCCAGGGCAAAGGATTGGTTTGGCTGCGACTGCCGAGCAGCAGGCTGACGGCAGGTAAACACAGGTAAAAATACCACTCGTAAGGAAGTGTCCAAACAACGCCGGCGGTTAGGAGATGAGTATTTGGAAAACCATTGATGTCAGCGTGGCTTGGGATAGTAAAGAGTAGCCAGTGGCGCAAACTGGTCCAGAACTCATGCCAATCCTGATGCATGGTAAAACCGGACTTAACGGTAATCAGGGCGAGGATAAATAGCAGGACTGTGAAATACAGTGGCCCCAAGCGCAGCAGTCTCGAGCAATACAATCTGAGCCAATCCAACGGTTTTTGGCGTGCTTCCAATAGCTTATGACCAAACAAAAAGCCGCTGACCATAAAGAACAGGCAGATGCTGGTTTGTCCAAAATTTTCATAGAGCACTGAGTCGCCGCCGTGCCAGCCTTGTCCTCTGGAGTGATAAAACCAGTAGACGCTATGGTGTATAAACACCGTTAACGCCAATAGGCCGCGCAAGCCATCCAGCGCAGCAAATTCGTGAGTATCGCTTGCGGCTGTGTCGCGCACAAAAAAGCGAGCGCAAACGAGCGCCAATAAAGTAATTAACACTGGCTGTAATAAGCCATTGATAGAGAGATATGCCATGGTGGAGCCGTCCTGAGCGAGGCAACCTGGTCAGAGGTTGATTTTATTGTTTTGTTGGGGATTGCCTGGCGATTCGTTATTGTTGGTTTGTAGTAGTGACTTGCGGTTGCGCATCCTAGCAAATTGATGGGCAGCTTTTCGACTGTTGGTTGCGTTATAAATGATTTTTATGGTGTTATTTTTTGGGATCTGTATGTAGCTTTTTCATTGCTGAATTCCAGTCCCCTTTAATTGCATCAGGCGTACATTGGATTGCGCGCGCGATTGCATTATCAATCAATTCCTGCTCGGAGGATGGGGCGCGTTTCAGTACAAAATTCGCAACGAGTGGCGCGGCTCCGGGATGGCCAATCCCCAAACGCAAACGCGGAAAATTTTGGTTATTGCCGAGTGCCGCGATAATATCGCGCAGACCGTTGTGGCCACCGTGGCCACCGCCCTGTTTAAAGCGCGCAACGCCGGGTGCTAAATCCAGCTCATCATGCGCTACCAAAATGGCAGCGGGGGGAATTTTGAAAAAGTTCGCCAGGGCGCCCACGGATTGCCCGCTGCGATTCATGTAAGTAGTGGGGATTAGGAGACGTAAATCCTGCCCCTGAAAATTGGCGCGTGCGCTATAACCGAAATATTTGTTGTCGGGCTGCAACGTAACGCCCAGCGTACGCGCAAGTTCTTCGACAAAATCTTGCCCGGCATTGTGGCGAGTGCGTTCGTATTCATTGCCAGGGTTGCCAAGGCCGACGATTAATTGAATTGCATTGCTCATGAGAAAATTCCGGACCCCGATTTTCGGCGGTATCTTTTTGCAAAATACCTTTCATTAAAAGGTGCGCAGTATCAATAAAAAAGGGCGGGGTCCGAAGACGCCGCCCTTTGGCATAAGCAAGAAGAATTACGCTTCTTCGCCTTCTGCACCGCCTTTCGGCTTAACGATGGTGGCAACCGCCAAATCGTGGTCCGCACCTTTTTGCAGATCAGCAGAAACAACGCCGGTTGGCAGTTTCAGATCGCTGATGTGCAGGATGGTACCTACTTCTGCATCAGCCAGGTCAACTTCGATAAACTCAGGCAGTTGATGTGGCAAGCAGATGATGTCCAGTTGGGTCAGGTTGTGAACCACTTTGCCGCCCTGGATTTTCACGCCTTTAGAAGTAGCTTCGTTGATGAAGTGCAGAGGTACGTGAGTGTGTACCTTGGTTGCTTTATCAACGCGCAGGAAGTCCAAGTGCAGTACTTGTGGCTTGGATGGGTGACGTTGAACATCTTTCAAAATCACGTCTTCTGCAGCACCATCTACGCTCAGGCTGATGATGTGAGAGTAGAAAGCTTCGTGTTCCAAGTGCTTGATCAGCTCTTTGTGAGAAACGCTTACGCTTGCCGGGTTTTTGTTGCCGCCGTAAATAACAGCAGGAACTTGATCAGCCAAACGACGCAGGCGGCGGCTCGCACCTTTCCCCAAATCGTTACGGGCAGTTGCATCTAATTTAAAGTCTTCAGACATTTTTCCGTCCTCAATTTTCCGTACAGATCCGCGACCAGAACCTGACGGGTTTCATTTACCTGCGCACTGGAGTGCGAAGGTGGTTTACCGAGAGTGATATTCCTAGCGGAACATCGCACTCAGGGATTCTTCATTGCTCAGGCGACGCATAGCTTCGGCGAGCATTTTGGATAGGGTCAAGCTGCGAATGCGCGGACAATTTTGCGCTGCTTCGCTCAGCGGGATGGAGTCGGCAACAACCAGTTCATCCAGCTCGGAGTTGTTAATGTTATCGATCGCCTTGCCGGACAATACCGGGTGGGTACAGTAGGCAACTACACGTTTGGCTCCGTGTTGTTTCAGCGCTTTCGCGGCGCTGCACAGAGTGCCGGCGGTATCGATAATGTCGTCAACCAGCAAACAGGTGCGGCCTTCAATTTCACCGATAATGTGCATCACTTCTGCAACGTTAGCGCGCGGGCGACGTTTATCGATGATCGCAAGATCGATTCCCAATTGTTTGGCGACAGCACGTGCACGTACTACACCGCCTATGTCGGGTGATACTACGATCAGGTCTTCAAATTTTTGTTGCTCAATGTCTTCCAGCAGTACCGGTGAGCCGTAGACGTTGTCTACTGGCACGTCAAAAAAGCCCTGGATTTGTTCCGCGTGCAGGTCAACGGTGAGTACGCGATCAACGCCAACGCCAACCATCATATCGGCCACGACTTTGGCGGTGATGGGCACGCGGGCGGAACGTACACGGCGATCCTGACGCGCGTAACCGAAGTAGGGGACTACGGCGGTAATGCGGCCGGCAGAGGCGCGACGCAGCGCATCTACCATTACGATCAATTCCATCAGGTTGTCGTTGGTTGGTGCGCAGGTGGATTGCACGACAAACACATCGCGACCGCGAACGTTTTCATTCAGCTCCACAGCGATTTCGCCATCGGAGAATTGCGATACTGAAACATCACCCAGCGGGCGGCCCAGATGCTCCACAATTTTTTTGGCGAGTTCGGGGTTTGCGTTGCCGGTAAAGACCATTAAGTCAGTCACGTCAGATACCTTTTGCTGATTGCCGGAAGATAAAAGCCAGAGCCGAGTGTCTGTCTGCGCGAAGCAGGTTTTTTTACCCTTGGGATTTTAGCGGAATACACGGAAATCGCTAAACACCGGGAATTTTTTAATGAGGAATCTGAGAGAAAAATGGCAGGGGCGGAAGGACTCGAACCTACGAATGGCGGGATCAAAACCCGCTGCCTTACCACTTGGCGACGCCCCTGTTATGACTTGATTTAGAAGTCTGGAAGCAGTTTGTAGAGTGGTGATTGGTTAACACCTTGCGCTACAAAACCGGGTAGATGTTTAGGCAATTGCGCCTGCACTTGTTGTGCTTCTTCTACCGACTCAAAGCTTGCAAAAACACAGGCTCCGGTTCCAGTCATCTTTGCGTTGCGATCAAATTTCTGTAGCCAGGTAACTGCTTCATTCACGGGTGGATAAAGCGTTTTTACCAAGGCTTCGCAGTCATTTTTACCGCCCCGCTCAAGGAAGGCCGCCACTTTAATGGCCGAAGTATCTCTTGTCAAATCTTTGTTAGAAAAAATTTCAGCAGTGGATACGTGGCAATCAGGTTGCACAACCAGAAACCATTTTGCTGGAGTTTTGACAGGCAAAAGTTGCTCGCCCACGCCTTCGGCCCAAGCGGTTTGCGCATTGATGAAGACGGGAACATCCGCACCCAGGGTTAAACCTATTGACTGCAATTGTGCTTTGCTCAAATTGCAGTTCCATAAATGGTTGAGCGCAACCAGTGTGGTTGCGGCATTGCTGCTGCCGCCACCAATACCACCGCCCATTGGCAGGCGTTTTTCCAGTTGGATATCCACACCTGCGTTAACGGGTTTGAAGGGGGCAAGTGCGCGCACGGCTTTGATAATCAGGTTTTGCTCAAAGGCGACGCCGGGAAGTTCCGGTTGCAGGCTGATGCGGCTGTCGGTATTGGGCGTGAAACTAAGGGTGTCTCCGTAGTTGAGCAACTGAAAGAGTGTTTGCAGATTGTGGTAACCATCAGCGCGACGCCCGGTGATATGCAGGAATAAATTTAGTTTGGCAGGGGAGAGCAGGGTCAAGGTTGGCATAGTTATTTTGATGTGGTCTTTACTGTTGAGGGCCAAGTTGCCATTGTCGAATCGCGAGTATCAGGCGCACATCGCCGTACTCAGCGGTAATCTTGCCCGGCAGGGCGAGGGTTTTGCCGGAAACGGTTTGATCGCTGTAGTTACTGTAGGTGATTAGCCAATCGCCCTGTTGCAGTAGGGCGATAAGCCCGTCGCTGTTTTGCTGCAGCCGGGTGATGCGACCCTTGGGGGCGGGAACGCCGCGCACCCAGTAGGCCAATTGGGTAACAGGCAATGTCCAGCCTAACTGTTGTTTGATTAAGGCCTCCGGGGTTTTGGCTTCTTGAATCGGCTCGCCAGTTTGCTCCAGACGTACCTTGCCGGGTTTCCCGGTAATGATCAGGCGCTTCTGGCCGAGTGGTCCAGCGAGGTTGAGTTGGTAGCCGGACGTGTGCTGTGCCCATTTTAAGCTGGCGCTGCCACTGTCGTCGGGGGTGCGAATACCCAATTTGCCACTCAACTGCCAATCGTCAATCGCTTGGACTTGTTGTTGGTGTTCGCGCAGGTTTTCCGGCGGTGTTAAGCCCGGACGATGGACGCATGCGGTCGCCGCGAACGCCAGCAGGAGTACCATCAAGCGGGAGAAATTCATAGATCAGCCTTTAGGCGTTGTAGGGTTTCCTGGATGACCGGGTCACCCGGTGCGAGCTTTATGCCCTCTTCCCAGATGCGGCGGGCCTCGTCTTGTTCGCCAATCATCCACAGGATTTCGCCCAAATGCGCGGCGATTTCGGGATTGGGGCCAGTATTAAAAGCGCTGCGCAGCTGGCTGAGTGCCTCGGGATATTTGCCAAGGCGATAGAGCAGCCAGCCCATGGAATCCATGATGGCTGAATCATCGGGTTTGAGGCGCAGCGCTTTATCCAAGAGCTGTCGGGCCTCGTCGTAGCGTTGGGTGCGGTCGGCCAGAATATAACCCAGGGAGTTAAGGGCGGACACATTATTGGCATCCAGTTTTAATATTTGGCGCAGATCCTGTTCGGTTGCAGTGAGTCGGTTGCGCTGGTTGTTCAACATGGCGCGTGCAAACAGCAGGCGGGTGCTGTTGGGATAGTTAACCAGCCCTTCGCTAAGTACCTTGTCCGCTTCAGTCAAATAATTGTGTTTGACCAGGGTTTGGCCGTGCAAGGTGTAAAGTGCTTCGCTCTGGTCAGGAAAGCGCAGGCGCACCCGGTTCATATGTTGTTGGGCGCTGAGGAAATCCTGCTGGCGCACAAAAATATCCAGCAGGCTCAATGTAGCGGAGAGAAAGTCGTTGCCACTATCGACTTGCAAAAAATGAATAATTGCTTCCGCTGAATCCTGGCGTGCTTCCGCCATGCGACCCAGATAATAGTGGGCTGTTGATAGGTGCTGATCCTTGTCGAGTAGCGCTTCAAAGGTTTTGCGCGCAGTTTCGGTGTCCTTTCGCTCCATGGCGATTATGCCGAGCGAGAGCAGCAATTCCCCATCCCCTGGGCGCTGTTTCACCAGTATCTGAAATTGTTGCTGGGCCAGATCCAAGTCATGATGAGTGAGTATGCGTGCGTACTGCTGGCGCAGGCTGATGTTGTCCGGATAGAACTCCAGCAGGGTGGCCATTTTGGCAATGGCTTCTTCGTCGCGCTTAAGTTGATGCAGCAGATTGGCTTCCAGAATGGCTGCCGGAATACTGCGAGGGTGTAGCTTCAGCGCTTGATGAGTGAGGTTCATTGCCTCCTCATACTTGCCTTGTTGTTGCAGCAGTATGCCGGTGCCAACAATGAGCTGTTCATCTTGGGGGTGTTGTTGAAGCTGACTGGCAAAATCGCTCAGTAGCTTGGCTCGTT
>JACCEA012063151.1_pt1 | contig 10850 bp, 11 predicted proteins | sample 7449851 | NCBI WGS metagenome assembly JACCEA01 (sample SAMN15323453, study PRJNA562643) | freshwater metagenome | isolation source: river surface water | place: USA:Blue River Watershed | collected 2017-08-18 | reverse complement strand
TGATGTTGATTATTCGCTTCGTTGACAGCTTCCAACCAACCATTGATTGCATCTTGCAACCCCTGTTGAGCGGGCGTTCCTGGCGGTATAATTGGCTTTTGGTCATCGGAATTGGTTGATGATACTGACAGTGTATTTGTGTTCCTATTACTGGATTTATTGATTTTCACATCATTCAAGTTGTATGAGCCAGGCGATGCAACGGTTGTTGTGACAGTAGTAGTATTTCCAGATGGTGTTATTTTTGCGTTTTGCATAAAATCGTGTACTCGATGCTGCCACAAATCGAATTTCCCGTCATTGCTGACAGGGTAATAGGCAAGTTTGTACCATTGCAATGCACCTGTGTTATTCAATGCAACGAGCTGCTCTAATGGGTTTTGAGCCCAACGGGCTGCTAATTGTAGAAACGTTTCAGCATCATCAATATTCCCACCTGTAAGATGGGTTAAGCCTATTGTTAACACAACAGAAAAATTAGTAACAAATCCACTATTCAATCGTACAATAACTTGCCTAATAAACTATAAGAGTTAGAAAACAATGAGAGATCAACATCACGACTACTTTCACATTTATCAACGCACAATTCTGCAAATTTCAATGCGTTCTCATACTGCTGTTGGTTGAATTGATTGATAATATTTTTATCAGCGTTATTCACAACAAACGTCGATGGATGAGTGTTTTGAAGAGATAGCAAAGATAAATGCTGATAACAACGAATTTCTTCATTAACATTCAATCCAGATATATTCTTTTGAAATTTGGTGAGATATTGTATCGCTTCGTTATTCTGACCAAGCAACTGCATCGTTTCTGCCGTTTTGAATGCGATTCGACAAGTCAATGGTGAGTTCCACCCCATTGCTTGTGAAAGAGAATCAACGATACGCTGGCATAATGGAAGAGATTGCTTCCAATGGCCACTCTTTTCGTTGTTTAATACTTGTTGATACTCCGGAAATAACAGTAGTTGCTCATCCATCGGATGGCATTGTGGTGGTAGTGGCGTGTCCACTGTACTATTGAATAAACATTTCTTGATTGTCTGACTCAAGTCAAGTTTACGCGACAGGAAAGACCTAAATAGTGGATTTCGATGGGCTCTAGACAACATCCTAAACAGTGCTTTGACATGTGAAATGCGATCATATTCCGAGCGCCACATAAAAGCTGTCACCAACGCACCGACGGACGAAGGCACAGTTTTCAGCAGTTGGTCCGTCAGTGCGTTGTTGACAGGGTGGTCAGATGATAGAAAATATATGCTAGTAAATTGTGTATAATAATTTCTATTCATTTGAAAAGTGATACCAACCACAAACCTATAAGAATACAGCAACATAAATTGAAGAAACAACATTCAAATTCTCTGGCACAAGTAGAATGGGGAATATCTATTTCCTCTTGAAAAAAAATCTAATAAAGACCATCACCTTTCTTGAAATAATTCATCAACCAGTTTTCAATCTTGTTGACCGATTCAAAACTATAGCCTCTGCTCAGAAATGCCCCACCTGACTGGAAGGCGTGTAACTCCCCATCTGCGAGCAAAACATAGACAGTACGATCATTTGTAAGCTGGTATAAGCGATCAACATTGCAAAATTCAGCTGGAAGTGCTTCACCTTTCTTGATATTTGCAATAATTGTCTCTTTTAACACAATTTCATCTTTAGATTGGAACACTTTGTTGCAAGTCGATGGTATAGGCCGTAATTCACCAGATGGGGCTACTACATACCGGACTTCATGGATTCCATGGTCTTTGATGATTGCACCAATATAGGAAAAAGCATGGGATTCATCTACAACGCCATCATCAGGACAAACCATATTTAATATCTAGAGCATAATAAAAAAAAAAATCATCGATGCCGTAAAACATGCTATCGATCCTTACTTGAGTGAGGGATGCAACTGTCAACGGTCCGACAAAATGCAGAGGATCATTATACAAATGATCGCGACCTGCATTTATCGCTTTTTGATCAATCGCATACCAGGGTTTGCTCTCTGAACCCATAAACCACAACTCTTCTAAAATTTGGTTGGTTTCATCAATACATGGCTGATAGGCTGCATACTTTTTACCCACTACATGTGCATTATTCAGTCGGAACACATGCCCAGGAAAGGACGCAGCTATATGAGCTCGAAAGGCTGCCGCAGAATTTTGAAACCATGGCTTGTTAAACACTGCGCCACCGAAACCTAGTCCACAATAAGGCATTCCTGCGACAAAAATAAGCACATCCTCTGATGTGGCATTGGAGAAAAAATTGTGTAAACAATCTCGAGTTGCTGTGTGCATACAATTGTCCTCTTCCCAGTACATAGGGTTGTCTTCTCCTGGGGTATTTGGTAGATGGGTAGACACATATTTGCTCCTGTCAACAAATGGAAACCCTCCGCGATCTGTGGTAAGAAGATTTAACATATGCTGATGCATCACAATCATCTACTCACCAGTATAGTTGTAACCGTCAAGAAATTGCATGAACAAATATTTGAATTTGACGCCATTGAAGTCACTGTGACATGAGTCACCCCAAAATGTTTCATGCTTGGGACACATATCACGCTGACCTTGACGATTCACAGCGGTTCCTCCTATCAATTCCAAAAGAGCAAAGGCCTGCTGTCGGGCAATACTGTTTCCTATCACATACAATGTGCGACCTTTCATACAATGAAGAGTCGAATTTTGATCAAATATCCTTGTGTCTGGACAATCGTACGGAAACCAATAAGGTGGTGCATCGACCCATCGACCTTGCTGAGGTAAATGTCGATTGCACCATCTGAAATCTTTTTTACATTCCACAATCAGCCATAATGCAGACCACAAGCTCAACAAACTATACAGATATCGATGTAACAGCGATGACATGGTTGTGGCACAGGAAGTTAGGACAAATGTTTGGGATACGGATTGGGGATTCGGCGAGATATATGACACAACAATATAGGTATAGATCTGTTGAGGAAACTCTCTTAATAAATCTGTCATGCTTTTTACCTTCCCATTTCCCAGCATATCGGGCGGCCGATACTGCGCAAGGCTGCTGTATGATGGGGTAATAAGTGCTGTGCACAGCACGCACACCCATCGATGATGCTACTTCCTCCATTTATTTCCCAGGACTCGTGCTGTTTTCTTGGCTAAATACCACAGATGCTGCTGTGACCACATAAAATTTCCGAAACGGCTTGCGCGAAATCCAAATCCAAAATCCAAATTTGCACAACATTACAATTTATAAAAGAAATCATCTGTTTCAACGGGACAACATCATTCCTTCACAGGGTCATCATTCATCTTTGGAGAAATTGGAAGTGTGATTTGATTCATTCTTTGCAACAGCTACGAGGGAAATCGTAAACAGGCTACTGCTGTACTCAACTCCCAATACTTCAACTTGAGGTTTATTTTTACTTATTTTTGTTCAAATCTAAAAAATAATTGTTCTGATGGACTTGCGGGTTGAACAAGAGCTAAGTAACTTTAATTGTCCAGGATTCTCGACACCAGTTCTTGCCTATAAATATGCACTGGATGATGGATACATCATGAATATGGTTCTCGAAACCATCTGCACATATCGCAGCAGTGAGAAAGTTACAAGTTTACGAAAACGTATTGTAACAAAATATTGTCGCGTCAAGATTCATCTCACTCATGAATATCCCATGAAAGCTCCATTATATGAAGTTTTGCCGATTCAACCTGGTGGCACACTTGAAGATCGCGTCACCAGAACTCTGAATAGCAAAGGAACACACTACGTGGTGAATCCATTTACATACAACACCGAGACAACAATTTCCATGACTTTACAGTTATTTCTTCGGGATATTATGTGTGATGATGAACTTGAAGCATTTGGTGAATGTACGTGCAAACCTGTCCGCATTATGATTCACCGCCGTGATGGGCAAACGCAGACAATCAATCGTAGAATACGCGGTTGTTATCGTGCCATGAATAATTACAAATCAGTTATGCAAGTTGTTCGAGATTTTGACGTTTGTAGCCCTTTCCACATAACAGCTAATCGATACAATTCGCTGTTTCAAAATGGTTTAGAAAATGGAAATCAAGAAGCTTGGACAACTTTAGACTGCAACACCGTATATGATATTCACGAAATGTGTATGTGATGATTGCAACTAATATTTTATATTCTCCTGGTGATTTTTGAATCAACAATTTTCATTTTTGTTTCGTGTGCTACATCTCTATAATGTTTGTCAGCTATCTAATTGATTTGGGTTGTAGAGTTAAATCGTTATTTTCTTTATGTTTCTTTGTCTGTTTCGTGGTGTTTTGTGTGTCTACTTGTATGTCATGGTGGTTGTAATTTTGTTTCATGATGTAATGTATCATTTTGTGTGTTCTCATATGGAAACTATACTGAAAATGTGTGAAGTTAACGATCAGTTATTCACTATGTGGCTGATTGATTAGTTAAATTATTAAGATGTATGTTCGTATTGCATGACTCAAATTTTTTGCAGTATTAGAGTGAAAGGTTTATATACTAGAATTCTATACTGATAAAGATTGATTGAGAAAAAGTTAAAAAATTCTGCTTAGATTGGTTTCTGTTTTTGTTGTATTGGTGTTTTATGTATGTGTTTTAAGTAATAAAGGTACTGCTTGGAGAAATATTCTGGTGTGCACCAACGGATTTTCTAGCGTTTGAGATGAGTGTTTGATTAAGTGATATTATTACATCAAACCAAATATTGATATGTAGTATCGAAAATCGTAAATACATTCAATTCGAAGCTGGTCACTGATGAACTTCAATATTGAAGCACAGATATCGTAATTTATTGTCAACAATAATATTAATTGCTTTATATTCATACTTTTTTTCACTATTAACAATTTTACAATATTCGCATATCCAGAAGCTATTTACTCTATTTATTATTATGATTCTTCGAAAGTTCTTTCAGCTGCTCTCAGCAATTTCTCTAACCTCGCATTCAGACCAGAAAAATATACATTTTGTTTAATATCAGTCGTCCCTTCCGATGAGGAACTCATCCTAAATTCCATGGCTGCCTTTTTTATGTCCTCCATCTCATCGCGAATTCCTGGATACGAATCATTGTCGGCAGCATAGAGCTTTCTGGGCATATGCATAGCATTAGAATTCATCGAGGGTTTCGATTTTTTTTCATCAATCGCAATGGCAACGTTTTCTTCCAATTGTGCTTCATCGAATGTTTGTACAATTGGAGTTGTTACAGGCGGCAGAGGAGCCAGAGTTTGAGCATCTGCTATAATTTTATTGAGTCTAATGACTTCTTCCTGGGTGTCGGCCAATTTCTTCAACAATTCCTGATTCTCTAATATCCAGTTCGCTTCTTTAATCTTTATCAGTTGTTCCAATTCAAGTCTGGAAACCTCATGATTTTCCACAAGAGCATTCAATTTATCCGTTAACAATTTCAATTCTTCATCTTTGTGTTGGATTTCATTCTTTTGATTCGACTGACTCGCTTGGAGGTGGAGTAAATCCCTTTGTAAACCTTTCACTTTAACTTCTTTTTTGCCCATTTCACGCTGTAAATGCTGATACTCTTGCTGTAATCGGTCATTTCTTTTCTTTTCTTCTTCCAATAACTTCTCATAGTGGTCACATTGAGAAGTGCGCAACTCCGAAATTTTCCCACGTAATTCTCTATTTTCCTCATTTACAAGTTGTAACTGCCTTTCATAGCGATCGTGTTGCTCTTGCTGAGCGATAGCCATTTGTTGTATACGCTCTTGTGCTTGTTGATGCAAAAGTTGCAAATCGTTCAATTCGATTGAAGTGCTTTGTTCGCGAACCCGCAACTTAGTCAATTCACTCTCGAAAAAACTTTTGATTCCTTCAGCACGACGAGTAATTGAACGGGTTGCTGACTGCAATTTTTCCATTAAATATTGGCGTTCCATCCGGAGACGACTAATTTCATGACTAACATCCTTATCTCCGACGTCGTCGTTAGTTATTACTCTACCCTTCTTTTTCTTTGTACAACATGTATGTTCGACAGGATCCAACAAAAACTTGCCATTTACTGTATCATCTACACGAATATTCACAGCAAGTGGCACTACCCCTAAATCAAAGGATTCAACCAAATCTAGTTCTTGTAGACGACGTAATTCATTGTTTGTTAATGCTGATCGAGTCGAAGTACAGGATTTTGAAGGGTCTGGAATGAGTTGTAATAGGAACTCCCCCCAGGTTATTTCAGAATCTTTTGACGGACCTATCGTTAAATCATGCAATCGTTGAAGCAAGGTTCGTAAAGGTCGATATCCCAATCGCTGTTGCAGTATATCCCCCACAGGTGATAAAGGCCAATTTCCTGAACTCGATATAGTTTCCTCAGTTTCATGAATATCATCATCTTCACCATCCGAGTCTTGTTCATCAACGAGATCAATTCCAGTCAGAGTCAGAAATAGTGTGGAGGGAGACAGCTGCCCACAGTCTTCTTGGTCTAAATTACGAAATATGGCTTTTAACAAACTTTCACTCTCAGATGATATTCGTAAATCAGACAGATAGACACTTGATGCTGAACAAGACTCTGCATTCTCATCGCTCTTCATGTTATGCTGGTTGTTGGAGGCAAGTGCTGTAACATTCAACATCCGTCTTTCCGCTTCTAACGTAGCCATGGTATTGCGGATTTCTAGATTCTTTTCGTAAAACACAGCTTGTAAAAAACGGATACGCTCTTCCATTTGTTGCATTTTGTCTTGATACTTAGTAAGTTTTTCCTGATATTTCATCATCATCGCATTCACCTTTAAATTCTGCTCATCTGCTTGATGACGAAATCCGATCAAATAGTGTACAAGTGATTGTAAAGTCTTGTGAAATTCACTTAACCGCTGTTGAGTGCGCTGATGTAAATTCTTTTCTTGTTCCAGAGTGCTTCGTAATTGTTCTTGCTCTTTTACAAGAATATCGCATTTTTCAGATAGAGACAAGGATTTGTTCTTCCATTTCAAAACTTGCGTCTCATAATCATGACTTTGAGACTTCCAATTTTCACGATCTTCTTTCTGTTTACGTGAAGTAATTTCCAGCTGCTTTTCAAGCAAACTCTCGCTAATTTTGCATTGTAGCACTTGTTTCCTCCACATAGTCAAAAGATTCAAGAATGGAAACTGTTGTAATCTCTGCTGCAAGTCCTTCGTGTCGATCTTTGGAAGTGCCACCGAAGACAACGATGATGCAGATTGATAAGATCTAACAAAATGCCGAAAGCTGAGTTGTGCAACTTCGGGGGCAGTCATCGAGAGAGTTTTCTCTTGGATATCAAAGATTTCATTTAATGCTTTGACTTGATTCTCCAAAGACTCAACGCGACTTTCAGTGTAAACCTTAACGTTATTACCTTTACTTTCAACCGGCGGGACAGCACTGGAGCTGCTTGGAACAGGAGTTAAAATTGGCAAAGAAATTTCATCATATTGTTCAGGAATATTGCCAAACGCGACATTATTTGGTTCATATTGACTTGAGAACTCTGTTTGCATTGATAAAAATTTGGAATCAAGTTGCTCAAGAACTTCATCTCTATCCCTGGTATCAAGATAATTTCATAACTTCGGAAAATATCATTCAAGCTAATCAACTAACCATTCATCCAAGTGCTGCAAAGTGGGAATAGCCAGAAAAATCTCATAAGGATAAGCGATTGACAAGCAAATCGGATTTGCTCTTAATTTTAATTCGATCAACGGAAGTTTGCACAGTGGTCTCAAATTATCAATCGTCAAAACTTTGTTACCAGATAAGTTCAAATACTCAAGCTTCCACAACGTCTGTAATCCATCCAGCGAATAACTAGAAAACCATAGAACAGTGAGAAGGTGCTGGTTAGTTTCAGTATCAGACATACATTTCATTTTCCGATAGATCTAACTCCATGAGAGAGGTTAACGAGCCTAAAACCTTTACGATACTGAGAGAATTCTTAGAAAGGTTCAATTTGATCAAGTCCTTCAGTAGGACAATGTTGTCAACATCCCGTAAGCCTAGATTATGTACATAAGCCATATTAAAACACCACTTGTTGCTCTCACCATTGTTGGATAGATTAATTCGACTGACATGTGATCCATGCTTTGCGAGGACCGATTCAACCAAGGACTTCTCAAGCTTGTCCATTTTGTTAAAAGGACTGAAGAAATCAACAAGCAACAAGCATACTTCTATTTTAAGTATGCCATATGTACCATTTATTAAGCATATCTGCTGGTCTGCTGCTGCTCTGGCATCAGTACCTGGATTTGAAATCCAATTTTGTAGCCCTTTTGGACTTTATTTAATCATCTAATGGAGTTGTAGACATCTTTTTTTAGATCCCGTTGAATAATAATTGTGATTGTAGTTATTGCCAGCAACTGAAAATGGATTATAAGCACAAACGAAAACATTTGGCGAATTGAGTTATCCAATACGACATTAAAAAAACATTAGTAGAAGTACATTCCTACGTAACCTCATATGGGGTGTGATAAAATAGATTTGCTAAAGTAGACTCCACGAACAATTGAATTCCGCACAAACACTCAAATTTTTCTTGGAAAGGATTGAACCAACTGATTGTTTGTAGATTATTACACCACCATCTTGATATAAAACTTCAGAATTAGTATCATCAACAATCTTCACTATCAAATCGCCCTAAAAAAAATAATTATGTCGCTTGTACAGAAAGGCAAATCGTGATACTTACTCCCATTGGATTAAGATAGCGGGATTCAATTTTTTCAACGGCCATTGAAATATTCAATTTATCGCATATCTCTTTTCTTGATAATCCACATGCCTCTTCTGCTATAGTACCTACGGCACCACCATGTAATGCACCAAGTCTGTTGCACAAATGTCTTCTCACTTTAAAATAATAGAAGCTTGTGACATCACGATCTTTGAAGTTTACTAATTTCTGCAAATCCTCCGTCACAGGTAATTGAGTAATACCGAGATCTTTAAAGAGCAAACCATTTTCATTTTGTTCCGGGGTAAGTGTAAAAGGCGGAATATCTCCTTCCTTGTGTCGAATGAACTTATGGTCTCTGTCAGAAAATAATCTATTATCAAATATAGTCTTAAATTTTGTCCCAACAAAATTATGATAATAGTATAATACTGCGGGGAAGATAAAAGGTTGTGCAACAAAGTCCCACAGGGTACCATGAGGCATGAACTTAATATGTTTGCCACGTGCGAGCAGTTTGCTACGATCAGCGTTCCATAACTCCATCGAACAAAAACCAATAACTTTCCCAATCTTTTCTGCAGATGATGTGACAATCACTTCTTTTTCAGCAGGAATAGGCTGTAATACTTCAGTTGTCAAATGGACAGACACACCACCTCGGTAATGTTTGTCCCTCATCATCAAACCATTCGTGGAAAGTTCATCGAAGACAGCCATGAGGGTTGACGTTGCCATCAAACTGTCCCCCTTTTCAGATTTAGGATTGGTGTGGCGATTGCGACAGAGAGAATGAGGTACAATTAAATGGAAACCCACATCATTGGGCATATTAGTGGTGTTGATCGATGTTATGGAGCTGAGAATATACTTCCCAAAGCTCTTATCCACCGACTCACGCATTATCAATTTAAGGAATTGTTGTCGGTGATTCGAAATCATATTTAACAGCAAGGAATTTTGGATTTCAATAGAAGTAGGTACTATCCCATAAACCACTACAATAAAATTTTGTTTGAGCAAATAATTCTGACTGAATGACCGACAAGCAACCGGCCATCAGCATATAGCACAAAAAGGACCTTAGATAGGCGAGCCGCAGGCGCTGCCCGCACAAAAGAAAGTACAAACACTTGCAAATAAAATGAGACTGAGTTTTTGAAGGGTCGAGTCTGATTTTATTTGCAAATGACTATTGTATAGCAATCATAAAATAGTGAAAACTGCAAAAACGCACCGAAAGCTTGAAATAATCCACGTTCATTCTAATAATTAACTGCATCAGCGGACAAACTGTAGCAATATCTATTTCACAAACATACTAACATGTTGCACATGAACATACCACAACTTATTCACCAATCTTCATTCTCTTGTGGCGTGGCCCGGGTTCCACAGGAAGTCCAGTGCTAGGATCTAACAAGCGCTCACTATCATCTTGACGGATTGGTCCAGGTCCTGATTTGGTGACGAATACATATTTGACATCCCCACTTTTTGGAATTCTACCGGTTGCCGCCAATCTAGTCTTCAAATCTTCAGGCAACAAACCTTCGTCAGCCTTTACCCGATCAAATTCTTCTGGCTTATTGCAGTAATCAGCAGTTTGATTTGGGGCAGGAAAGTACAAAGCAGACATGGCTAATAATTGGTCGACATACTGCGTAACAATAGCGTAAACTTCAAGGAAACAGGGATGATGATTTGAAACTCACCTTGTCAAGAGTATAAATAACCGCATTTGGTCCAGCATCAAAGGTATAAGCAGCTCTAATTTCACCAAAGTACTCATTAAAGGCATGGACCAACTTGATGATTTGCTTGCTGGTGTCGTTCATATAAAAGATTGGTGGGTATGTGTCCAAACAAACTGCATGAAATTGGTTGGAATCTTGCATTGTAATTCTTCCAAATGTTTCGAAATCCTTGTTCAGATAAGCTTGTTCGATCTCCTTCAAGCGACCGTCGACGACATTTGCTGCACGATGTTGTAGCAAAACGCTGGTTTTTCTACTGGTTTCCATACCAGAAGTGGAAGAAGTATCCTTTTCCTTGTCACTGACTACCAAAATGACTGCTCTCATCTCAGGCCAGTACTG
>JACCEA010088407.1_pt1 | contig 10850 bp, 12 predicted proteins | sample 7449851 | NCBI WGS metagenome assembly JACCEA01 (sample SAMN15323453, study PRJNA562643) | freshwater metagenome | isolation source: river surface water | place: USA:Blue River Watershed | collected 2017-08-18 | reverse complement strand
GATTACCGGGAAGAAGTGATCAGGTTGCAGGAGAGTCCCTTGACTGTGGACAACTACACCAAGACTTTAAAAGGCTTCTTTGATTTTGCTATCGGGGCAGGGAAGTACACGTTTGAAAATCCGTTTTCAAATATGCACTTGGTCAAGAAGTCTGAGAGGGCCAAACATACTGACTCGTGGATCCCATATACCAAGGACGAAATTCAGAGGCTTTTTGTTGAGAACCTTGATGTCTATTGCAAAAGGTTCAACAAACCTGACCAATTTTTTGCTCCATTGATTTCATTGACAACTGGCATGCGCGTAGACGAAATTGCCCAGCTTTATGTAAGCGACGTCTATCAAGTCAATGGCATTTGGGTTTTTGATGTTAATGACAACGGTGAAGACAAAGAGGTGAAAACTTCTTCCTCTATTCGTAAGATGCCTATGCCTGCCAGTCTTCTTCAAACGAATTTCTTGGAATATTTCCAACTTGTGAGGGGCAAGTACGGGGATAACTCATTGCTTTTTCCATACCTGACAAAGACAGCTTCAAATGGTTATGCCAAAAATATTTCCTACAATTGGACTCAATACAAACAAAAATTAATCACTGTTGACGAGTCTCAGAAGGTCTTTCACAGCCTTCGAAAAAATGTTGGGGCGGCAATGGTTGATAACTTGGTTGACCTCGTACTGCGGAAAAGAATTCTTGGTCACAGTATGGACGGAGACATTACCCATACTGTATACGGCAAAGAATTTGCACTAGAAAACTTGCGTGATATTTTGGAAAAAATTCAATGGGGAATTGACTTTTCAAAGTTTCAATTTAAATTCAAAAGTGTGAAAGTTTTGGATGGCTGGGTAAATGCAAAAGCGATTAAAGCTCGCAAGAAAGCTATGAAAGTAGCAATGGCAAAGAAGCTGGAATCAAGAGCTGGAAAATAACGCAGCTGTTTTGATTGAAATATGTTCACTTTAGGTGGATTTGATGATTGATGGCGAGAAGATGAATATGAAAAATTCGTTATATATTCGAGAAGTTACGGTTGGTTCCGGAGGTAATCGTGTCACGTTGGGGCTAGAGGACGTAAAGAAGATAGAGGTTGATCTTGAGAAAGGTACTGCGCACGCAACCTTATCTAACGATACGACTATTCCTATTACACCCGCTGAAGCAGTTTTATTTGTGCATTACAACGGCATATGGCGTCCGCTTTAAGCTCGTCTGACTGTTGGATTGATAACGCTTAAATCTTGCACGATCCATTCATGATGCCAAATATGCAGGAAGTCTGCCCTGAATTTTTCATCTTTGGTTGTTGCTTTGCGAACTTGTTCTTCGTAGACTAGCTCAAGGGCTTCAAGAAGTTGTTTTCTGAATGCAGCGTCAATGTTCTTGGTATTTTTATTGCTCATAAATTTCCTTGGTATGAGCGATAAATAGCAAAATTGGTGAAAAAGTCAATAAATGGGTAAGGAAAAAAATGTTGCTTTTGGTCGACTTTGAGAAAAAGCATAAGTTCAAATTGAAGCTCATTGCTGTCTTTTGCGCATTGCTGAATTTGTAGTCAACATGACATTTTCTGATTCTATTAACTGATTAGATTTTATGAAAAATTATTTACATCATATGGAGCAAAGTGTAATCGCCAAAGACTTTTGCTCTTGGATTGAGGCTTATCAAAAAACTGTTTGGTACAGAATTGGATATGCAAGGTCGATTAAAGGCATGAAGGTATATGAGACGGTCATAACCCAGAATCTAGTTTTTGATCTTGCTTTGAAGAAATTTTCAGGAGTCAAGATTTTTGAATCAAAAGATGAGCGAAAGAATGGCTCTGACTTGCTGATCGAAATCAATTGCGGTGGCAGGGTTAAGAAATTGGCTGTTCAAGCTAAAATTGTTTATTCAAATGAAATTTTCCCAAGAATTGATCATGTGGTTAGGGGGGTCCAGCAAATTGATCTTTTGCTTAACTATGCTAGAGTGAACGGTTACAAACCTGCTTACATGTTCTATGGGTATAGTAAATCAAGTTCTTTGCATGATTACGGAATTTCAATTGCAGATGCTACTCATATAGAGAATAGATATTTCATGCCTAGGCCAAAAGTCATCATTCCAAAAATGACTGATTTATTTTTGGATACTCATTGCCTTCCAGCTAATAACGAATTTTGTTGTCGTGCGAGCGAACATATTTTCAATTTTGAAGAAAATCAGGTGTTTACAAAAAACCTCAATATTTGGAAGGCAATAGAAGTTCAAGCTTCGTCCGAAAAATTGCCATCCTCAAACGAATCTGAAGGATTTAACCCGGCCTACTTAATCCAAGTATCGGGAGATTGATTTTTAAAATTAATTTCATATGCTCTATTCGGAGGTGACATATGAAATGGATGGAGAAAATTAAATGCAGGCTTATTGAAATTGTTCGTCAAATATTGAAAGTACTTGATATGAATATTCCTGTTGACAGCAATACTGGCTTCATTGACACTGTGCGAGTCAAGAATATTTGCCATCATTTTGATGGAGAAAGCTACTATTACACAGCCTTGATTGATGGTCAATTAGTCTTTGTTGCCTACTCCAATGACTTGAAAAACTGGCTGGCAAAGTCAGGCATTGCAGTCAGTGATCTGGCTGCATTCTGGGAGATGGACATTCCTGAAGAAGTGACCCTGTTAGCTTATGAAAATATTCCTGTGACCGTGGTTAAATCCAGGTTCAAGAAGTGACGATCCATGTTTAAGCTCTACTGCACCAAGAAGCTGCTAGATCGCATTAAACCCACAGTAGAGGGGGCAGGGCAGAGCACAACGGTCATGGGTGATTGGTATGCCACGGCATGGTTTTGGAAGCCTCAGCTTGCCTTGTTGGTCAATGAGAGGACATTGTTACCTGTTGTGATGCCTCTGGCCCCTGCTGCAAGCTTGGCAGAGCGATTTCCTGAAGCTTTGGCTCAGGTGCTGTTGGCTTTAGATGTAGAGCAGCACTTCGTGAAGTCAGAGTTTGAGAGAATGGGGAAAGTGACCTATTGCAAGACTGTCAATCGCAGTGTTGTGGGCATCATGAACCAATTCACCTACCATGCTGAAGGCTACCGTGATCACTTTGGCATGGAAGACCCGCTGGCCTTGTCTCTTAAGCTTGCAGGAACGCCATGCAGCCCCCTCTACAAAGGGGCGGTGTGTCCAGACTTGGCTGTGAAACAGTTAGTCGCTAGTGGGGTAGTGCAATGATTGCGGCTAGAGGCGCTTTGATATTGCTTCTGGGTTAGGGTAACAGGATTAAGAAATTAACAAAGTACGTCTAAAAAATCAAGAACAGGCAGCTAGAATGACAAAAAATCAAATTACAACATATAAAATCGAAGATCATGTGAATGATTGGGTGAAGAACCAATTTGATAAATTAAATCTCAAAAATCAAAAGGATTTTTATACTGAATCTGCTATTCCAATTTATTTGAAAGAAGCTTTAAAGGGACGAGCCAAAACAGAAAAGAAAGCAAATTTTGGTAAGCCTGACTTTAGTTTGACGAAGTATCAACTGCCAGTATTAATCGAAAACAAGCTTGGCATTCAAAAATTATTGGCGGAATCAAAAGATGGTATCAAGTTTGATGATAAGTCAATTTCAAATTATGCAGTTAATGGTGCACTCTACTATGCCACAGGAATAATTGCATCTGCCAAATATCATGAAGCAATTGCAGTTGGAATTGCAGGTGACTCCGATGAGACAATTGAATTAAAAGTTTACTACGTCTATGGCTCTGGTGAGCAAGCGTTCAAGCTAATTGAAAATGTAACCACTCTTGATTTTCTAGAGAATAAAAATACCTTCAGCGAATTCTACGAGAATGCAGTTCTAACCGAAGATGAAAAGCATGAAATTTTAATTAATTCTCAAGCGCAACTGCAAAAATATGCAAAGAGTTTAAACAAGCTGATGCATAACCATAATGTCACTGCGCCTCAACGTGTCTTATATGTTTCAGGCATGCTTTTATCAATGCAGAATGTGGTGGATGCAGAAGGGAATATCATACAAGACGGTTTGGTACCCGATGATTTAAAAGGAATTAGATCCGATACCAAGCGTGACGGCGTGCAAATCGTCAATCAAATTAAAGAGTTTTTAATAGCTAGGGAAATTCCTAGTGAAAAAAGAAACCTGATGTTGGCGAGTTTTTCAGAAATATCAAAAGATGCTCAGCGCGACGAGAAAGTAAAGCTTGACAAAGAAGTTTCAAAACTCATTGATGGAGATGCTAGTAGTAATAAGCAGATATTCACATTTATTTATAACAACATTTTTTTGTCAATTGATGCGATGGTTGGGCATCTCGACATTATGGGAGAGATGTATTCGGAGTTCTTAAAGTATGCTTTGGGTGATGGCAAGGAAATTGGCATTGTTCTTACACCACCATATATAACGAAAATGATGGCAACAGGATCTGCGGGATTCTTGATTTCCGCAATGGAAATAATGACGCAAGATGCAGAAAGTACCTACGGTAAAAAAACATCCGCTGCTGAAAGAAAAATTCATGCGATTAAGAGTAAGCAACTTCTAGGAGTTGAACTGAATGCTGAAATGTTCACACTTGCTGCTACAAACATGATTTTACGTGGTGATGGTAGTTCAAATATACACAAGGGAAATACATTCAGTACACCTGACTCACTCTATACGGGATTTAAGGCAAATAAACTATTGTTGAATCCACCTTTTAGTTATTCAGAGAACGGTATGCCATTCATTGCATATGGATTGGATAAAATGAAAAAAGGTGGCCTTGGTGCAATAATTATTCAAGATTCAGCGGGATCAGGTAAGGCCGTTAAGACAAATAAGGCGATCCTTAAAAAACATACGCTTATTGCAAGCATCAAAATGCCAACTGATCTATTTCAACCGATGGCAGGTGTGCAAACAAGTATTTATGTTTTTGAAGCACATAAAAAGCACGACTATGAGAAAATAGTCAGATTCATTGATTTTAGGAATGATGGATATAAAAGAACTAGTCGTGCTTTGCAAGAAATTGATGACCCTAATAAGCGGTACAGCGATATTGTAAAAATTTACAAGGCTGGAAGAAATGCCAAAGTTGAGGCTGATTGGAAATTGAACGAAGTCTATGTAGAAGACTTCATTTCTAATTCAGGGGCTGATTGGAATTTTGATCAGCATAAAAAAATTGATACCAAACCCACACTTGAAGACTTTAGGAAAACAGTTGCTGACCATTTATCGTGGGAAGTCGAACAATTGATAAAGAGAGGTGATTGCCTGGGAAAATAGATAGCCACTCAATGCAATTCCAATTGGAAAAATTGGAAAAAGAAAGCAACATTGAGTGGCATGAATACAAAATCAGCGATTTATTTGGAAAGTCCAAGCGAGGACTTCGTTTGAAGTCGGCTGATCGTATTGATGGAAATTTACCATTTGTCACGGCCGGTGAAACTGATATGGGGATATCAGATTGGATTGGTAATGATGTACATGTATTTCCTAAAAATACTATCACTATTGACATGTTTGGTTCTGCGAAATACAGGAGTTATGAGTATGGAGCCGACGATCATGTGGCTGTCGTAAATACCGCGCATTTGCATTCATTTGCAGTAATATTTATCACATCGGCAATACACAAAGTTTCCCATGCAGGTCAGTTTGATTATTCTAGAAACTTCTATGCAAGTGATGCAGATGACTTAATCATCCAACTGCCAACTATTACAAAAAATGATAAGTTGGAAATTGCCTATGAGTTCATGGAGAAATTCGTCGCTCTGCTTAACGCAGAGCGTATCGCTCTGCTTAACGCAGAGCGTATCGCTCTGCTTAACGCATATCTATTAACAACTGGATTGAGTGATTACGTCTTGACAAACGACGAACAAGTCGCTTTAGACAACTTGGATTCAGTTACTTGGGGGGAATTCAGGATTGAAGATGTTTTGGTTTGGCAGAAAAATATTTCTGAGCTAAACCCTCTACATCTGAACTCTTTGACGATTTCTGATGAGAAAAAATATCCTTTCTATGGCCAATCAACAACAAACAATGGAATCATTGAATATCGTCACTTAAAAGATGAAGTTCTGAATAATAAACTTGGGTTGCCAACAATTTTAATTCATTCCAATAATCAAAATACTGTCTACTTGGAAGTGCCATTTTATTTGAAAGATGGCCATGGCGCGACTAGTGTTTTGCAATCTGAAGAACTTAGTAAATTGACGGCGCAGTTTTTAATGGGCTCAATTAAGAAGGTCATTCTTCAAAAATACACATATAACTCAAAGGCAACAAAAATTGAATTGAAAGGTACAGACATAATTTTGCCCGTTAATTTCGAAGGCAAGCCAAATTACGAATATATGAAACTTGTGATTTTGGCTATGCAAAAAGAGGTTATCAAAAATCTAGTAAACGAATTGGATTTTCGCATTAAAAAGACAAGTGAAATAATTCAATAGGTGAAACTTATTATTTCAATTTCGTATGGCTGACGCATCACGTATTTTCATATGCGATGTGTCAGTTATATCTGCTTATCACGCATCCACTGATTAAATTGTTCTTCGGTAAGCTGTTGACCATCAATCCACCATTCCTTGTAGCCAGTACCCCATTCAACGGCAGGGCCATCCTCTCGGTGCCATTTGCCATTGACAGACCATTTCTTGACGGTGTAGCCAAGATACGGTGTAGCTAAGTCAATAGCCGGTCCATCTGTTCGATGCAACAAGCCATGAAAATACCAATGGTTGCTGCTATTTTCCCATTCAACTGCTGGACCGTCTTCACGGTGAAGCTGATTGTTGTTGTAATAAGCGGTGTTGTCTGAATTGTTAAATATTCCCTGCTTCATGTTTTCTCCTGTATTTGTGGGTTTAAATTTTTGATTTCTTTTCTGTTTGGCCTTTAAGGGGTAATTTATCACTTAGGACTTTGGCAGATTGCCAGCATTTAGCTCATTGCCAGATCATTTCACTTCCTTCGAAGTAGATGGTTCCTTCAATCAAAGGCTCTTCTCTTGGTGCTGCGAAGTCAATGTTCTTGATTATTTAATTGCTCTTGCTATGTAAATAACAGAAGGGATTTCAATGTCAAGTAAAAATCATATGATTTTTACTGTCGTATTTAAAAAGCACTACAAAGGTGCTTAACTGATCTTTATTTTCTTATCACCTGCAAGTTGAGCCTTTTTCTTTTCAAGATCAAGATTTAGAGCAATCAGTTTCTGTTCAAACATAATAATTTGAGATTTGATCTGTCCTAATCTTCTTCCCATTGCACTGGCCATGGCCAACATTAAGCAGTGGTATCACATGAATAAAGAACCTATCTGTTTTTGAAGTCCACCAACGGAAATTGCACACTAAACCTCATCAGACTTCTTTGGTGACGGGCTTGCAGTCACCGCACACAAACATGCTCTTGCCTAAGAGTCTTCTGAATGAGCCAAGCTGTCGGGATTTGTGCAGTCCGCACTTATAGCAACTCATTGTTCCCATGCTGGCAGATTCTCCAAACAGTGATCCACCTTGCTTGGACTTGTATCGCAGGCCATCTTTAGAAATGGCTGTGATTGTGTGGTCTCTGCTCATTTTTAGATTCTATGTATCACGGGTGTTTGTTTCGTGAAAGCGCGTATGCACAAGTCATACGATTTCGGCGGGTCATTTATTTTTAGGTCGCCCAAAACGCTTGTTGAAAACACACTAGTACAAAAGAACAATCATTTTGCTCTCAATTAGCAAAAAAAAGCGAGAGCATTTGTGCAATTAACGGAAAAGTGGGGCGTTAGCGATCCAAACTTATTACAAATATTGATTGATATCAATCTATGAGAGGTCCACCAAGGGCGGGAGTTGCAAACGATTTCGGGCAGGGATTTGTATTTCTTGATTGCGGCTACTTTGCTCACGGACTCAGATGGAAAGCCGCAATCTTTGAAGTTACTGAATGGACGTATGACAGATCGAGCTACAAGAAATCGGACTAGAGAGTTTCAGGAGCTGGGGTTGGTTGAGGTGATTGATAACGAAGACGATGCCCGTACCAAGCGAGTGGTAGCTACCGAAAAATTCATATGACGCTTGAATCATCACTTGAGATTGTGTAAGCAGCTTTGCGATGCACGGTACTTGATGGTCGATAAAAGATAGAGGCTTGGGTCTCATTTACTTCGTTCGGCGATTTGGTCATTGTTGCGAATGCTGAAACATCAATATTGACATATTTGATATTGGCGTGTGGAATTTGTTGAATTAATAATAGTTAATTAATTAAATTAATCGTGATTTATTGCACATAAACGTGTTAAATTTTAAGAGGCGGCAACAGAGATGAGGTTGTTGCCCCAAATGTAAAAACGAGGAAAAAATTATGAACTTGTTAAGTCGTTGCGTAACTCTCGCATTTGTAGTCTTAGTTGTACCGGTGAGTGGGTTTGCTCAAAGTGGAAACAATGCTCGACAAGCAATTAATGAGTCAGGACAAGCGAGCGGTCACGCAAGCGCCAGTGCGGGTCATGGAATCGTTGCATCGGGACAAGTTACATCCGCTGCGGTTGCTGTCCCGTTATCTGTCGGTGGTGTAGTACTTGGATCAGCAGCTGCTATCAGTGCAGGGGCAGGGGCCTTGGCAATGGCGGCTGCTACAGCTCCAATTGGCCAACCACTTCCCGTGAGTGATCGCGTTATTACGACGATGCCACCCAACGAGGCGTTGAAAAAAGATCGTGGTAATCAATAACAGTAAATGACAGCGAGACTTACATGATTTTTTTTAAACGTACATTGATCTTGACTCTTTGGAGTCTGTTTTTTTCCGTTTCGGTATCTGCTCAAGGGTTCAGTTCAAGTAGTTTTGCTGCATCTGAGGTCGCACACTTCAAACCCGAACAGATTATTTCTTTTTCAAAAAAGGTGGAGCGAGTGCTTGGTTCTACAGGCGCTCGAGTAGCAATCATTGCAAGGATGGGAAGACCTGCTTCTGAACTTCCTGAGGGCATGCACTTTACGCATGTTGCATTCGCCGTGTACTCAGAAATCACGACGGTAGATGGAGAAAAAGTTACAGGCTATGCAATACAGAATTTATATCAACAAGACGCTCATCCAGATGTCAGTGATTTAGTGCAAGATTTTCCAGTAGATTTTTTTGCAGGAGTCTCAACGCTAGAAGCTGGGCTAATCATTCCATCTCCTCAGTTGCAGGCTAGATTGCTCAGTGTGATTGCTTCGCCAACATACAAACAACTCCATCAGCCCAATTACTCTGTTATCGCTAATCCCTATACATTGGGTCGCCAGAACTGCACGGAGTTCGTATTGGATGTAGTTAACTCGGCAATCTATCAAACCAATGATATTCAGGTAATAAAGGCGAACGAAAAAGCATATTTCGTTGCACAACCCGTAAATGTGAATCCATTCAAACTGATGTTGGGTTCTATGTTTAGTGCGGAAGTCGCTACATCGGATCACACAGGCCAACCAGTTACCGCTACGTTCGAACGTATTGGTGATTACTTGCAAAAGTACGATGAAGGTTCGTTTGTGAAGACTGTCTATCCAGATTAATAGTTTCTTGAACTAACCAAAACAGAAGCAGCCAAGGTTGCTTCATTGGCTAAGCATGTCCCGTACTTTTCTTTTTGATTCCATTCGTGCCCACCTCAAAGCCAGAGGGCATACCTATCGCCAACTGGCGGAAGCGATTGGCGTTTCTGAACCCACGGTTAAGCGAATCTTTGGAACAAACGATTGCACGATTGAGCGCCTTGAAGAGATTTGCCAGTTCCTAAACATTGAGCTGGCTCAGTTGGTCAAAAGCACACCCAAGAAGCGAAAGCTGATAGAGCAACTCACACGCAAGCAAGAGACTGAGCTTGCTCAAAACAAGAAGCTGCTCATGATCGCCATTTGCGTCATGGGCTTGTGGTCTTTTGAGGACATGCTTTCGCATCTCGTTATTTCCAAAGTCGAGTGCATCGCTTTGCTACAACGCTTAGAGCGAATCGGTTTCGTAGAAATGCAGCCCAAAAACCAGTACCGACTGCTGGTCGCTAAAGACTTCACATGGATTGTGGATGGACCCATCATGCGATTGGTCAAAGGGGTGTCCGATGATTTCTTTAACCATCGGTTTGAAGCGCCGGGGGAAATTCTCAAGATCATCAATGTGCGTGTGTCGCCAGCCATGCGTGAAACGCTCAAAACCAAACTGGAACAAGTCGCATTGCAATATGCGGATCAGGTTGTTGCTGATTCACACCTGTCATTGGATGAGCGTCCGCCGCTATCAATTTGTATTGCAGTAAGGGCGTGGGTGCCGGAGTTTTTACGTGATTTGATGCGCATTGAGGCTCAAGAAATACAACTTACGAAACTTACAAAAGAGGTTAAAGGATCATGAGACGGTACTTTGACCCCCCTCTGGTAATACTTTGCAAATAGTTCTTGTGAAAGCTTGTGTTGTTCAACACACTGCGGGCCATATGCAATTGACCCATAAAAGAATTACCCCAGCCAGCGCGATCTACGCTATTTTGGCATTCGACTTGAACGCCGAAATGCGTCGAAATATTTGGTTTACACAACAAGCCGCGTGTCTCCTTGTGGGCTTAGCTTTTTGCTTCAATGCTCTGGCTCAAATCACTCCATCACAAGAGCGCGATATTGGCACCCGTAACCAACATGAGTTAGCCCCCTGAAAAACAGTCCCGTTGGTATTCCTTAAACTAACAACTAGGAACACGACTATGGATATGACTATGTCTTCAGCAAGGCCCAATCGGGTTGAGGTGGTCACAAGCGTTCAACGG
>JACCEA011467677.1_pt1 | contig 10853 bp, 5 predicted proteins | sample 7449851 | NCBI WGS metagenome assembly JACCEA01 (sample SAMN15323453, study PRJNA562643) | freshwater metagenome | isolation source: river surface water | place: USA:Blue River Watershed | collected 2017-08-18 | reverse complement strand
GAAGTGGGTCTCAAAAAGGTGAGTATCTCCTACGTATTGTAGTAAATCTCTCTGTCTAAGTGCTAAAATGATTGATTGCTCATAGTCACCTTTAGAGTACTGTAATTTCAACAATAATCCTGTGATATAAGCGAATTTTCTAGCATCATGTTTTTTCCTACTTTCCCACAAAAGACACAGTAAAACTTGCTCAATCTTGTCGTAAAGACCCAAACCTATTAATTCTTCAGAAGCCTTGACCCAATAAAAACTTTCGTCCAATCGTGTTAGGGAATCGAAGAAAGGCGCCGTGGTTTCAATTTCAAAGGGTTGTTCGACATTATTACTTAGTTGATGGAGGTGCTTAATCATCTCTTGGTATGCAAGATCGAAAATTTGATCGCGGTTCATATCATGGCTAAAATTGATACGATTCGCTTCTTCAATGAAGGAGTATAAAAAATTTCCTGCTGAGCACGGTTTGCTCTCATTATCCAAAATGTAAGTTACATCTCGCAATGTATCAATAATGTTGCATCCCAATCGGGAAAAGAGCTTCATTGTTATACACTGGAGAGCTAGTAATGGGACTTTACGATCTGATGGAGTCTGCTCGGGTTTAATTTCTATCTTCGATGGAGTTGTCCACAATATAAGTTTGGTAAACGCAACAACATAAGTTGCACAATCATGGATTTGATATTCATATAACTGTTCGATCAGGAAAAATAGATTTACAACAGTACTTGCAAACGATGGAAGTGCTTGCAAAGAGGGCAACTTGTTAGGAAATTCTTGCAACAACTCCCACGTCATATTCCGCAGATCCAATGAGTTTGTCCAATGCCAAACCGCAAATGACTCCACTGGAATTGCTAAATAAGATGGGTATACACAGTTAAATTCCAGAAACTCGATCTTCGTTTCATTGTCTAATTTGGAAAACTGGGACATTTTGTACCAGTGTCGAATGGTCTCTATCCATAACTCAAAACAGCGTTTCACATAATAAACAGCCTTCGAAGCATATTGAAGTTTTTGTTGAAAATTGGATTCTACACGAATTAACATGGAATAGGCACGTGCCGCTTGTTCAAGTGTTCGAAAATCAACCTCTGTTTTAGATTGATCATTACTTCTGGTCGATGGGTTGCCTGTGGTCTTCCCTGACGGCGAACCTGCACGTCTCTTCGAGTCAGTTGTTGCTGTTTTCGCACCCGTAAGCTTAGTCCTAGAAGTCGCGACGGATCTTGCTCGAGAAAGTGCAGACTCTTTCCCAAACAAGTCATCTTCATCCCAATCTTTAATATCATCATATTCTTTTTCCTCCAAAGCAGATATACAACTTATTGCCAGACGCAAAACAATTTTTATTTCTGACCTTGGCATTCCAGTAATGCTCATCGTTTCAGACAATTCCAGCAAGTATTCCACCTTCTCAGCATACCCATCTAATAATTCAATAGCTTGCAAATAAACCGAAAACTTGGTCGTCAAATCTTTTGTCGAGCGTGCAAAGAGGACCAAAACTCGAGCTTGTAGAAGCGGATCTTTCTCTTTCAATTTTTGTAGTCCATCTAAAACGTTCATTCCCTTCCGACTCATGCAAATAACTCTGGCCGGCCACAAATCTTTCTGTAAGTCATGATCAATAACTTCAAATGCTGTGATAATGAGCTTCAGGCAACGATCGTACTCCTTTCGCAAAACCAAGCTTGTGATCATAGACAAATAGATGTTTTGAAGAACGACTTGACAATATCGAGATTGGCGGAGTTTAGCCATTTCAGCAACGATTGATAGGGCCAACTCAAAAGATAATGCTTGATAATCGTCAGTAGCCAACAAATCTTGCAACAATATCGATGCTAAACTTCCGGATTTCACCATAAGCGATTCTTCATCAGCCAACACAGCGAACCGTACGGAAGGGTTCAGATGCTCCAATGCAACAAACTGAAGCTTTGTGACCAATTCAGGGTCTAATGTTGCCTGCACCGAACTCGCCTTGCTTTTCGCCGGATTAGATGCATCCAAGAAAGATGAAATTGCCAAAGCCATGCATTGTTCACAGTTCGATATCCACCTATAAATCTTGGAATTACCATCATCATCACCTTCCTTCTCCATGTTCTCTCTGCTCGTATTAGATAATACAAGAGCTGTCGAATAAAATTGCTTTAGGCCTACTTCAGACCAGTCTTGTGCCCCAACGTAGTCCCCGCGCAATATTTTTAGGCGAGATAGCCGAGCACAACACTCAAGCATCATTTCTAACCGCTGATTTCTCGCTTCTTTTGTTTTAATAACCTGTTTTGAGTCTTCTTGAAGGACTTCCTTCTGAACCATAGTCGGTACATCGGCAAGCATAATTTTACTAGCCTTTTCCAGACATTCAAGTTGAAGATCGGGTGGTATACCAGGAATTGATGCTGTATCAGCCTCGGCAATGCTTAGGGCACCAAAGACGCTAAGGAATGGATTTTCGGTTTGACTCAAAGGACCTGGAACAACAACCTCCTTTCCTTTTGCATTGGTTGCGGAGCTTTGAATAGCATGAAGAACGTTGTAGACAGATCCTACCTCAATGACAGCTTTTCGAGCGTATGCATTGGCAGTCGAACTTAATGGAATAGAAGAAAATGAAATTTGAAGAGCCTTCGTACAAAGTGAAAGAGCGTCGCTAACACTTCCTTTCGCAAAACTTATGCAACTCAACACTTCGTAGTAGAAAAGAATCAGCTTTGGGTCAAGGAAATCTGCGCTGTTGCCATACGCCACCAAAGAATCAGTGGATGTCGTTACCAACTTCAAGAAGTCAACTATTTCATCCAATACAGCGCTAAATAACTTCTTTCGAACAATATGCAAGTGCAAATTCCAAAAATAAATCAAAACATTTTGAACCAAAAATATGTCTTTCAGTTCCATGGACAAAGTAAATCCTTTCTTAATAGCATTCACAGCCAACCGCTTCATTGACAATATTTCGGGAGGAACATTTGTATCATTCACTCCCAACGACAAGTTTTTGGAGTCAATATCATTCTTGGTGATTGATCTTCTCCCTTTTGATTTCATTGCAGACTCAACAGTACTGCATTCCACTTGGATGCGAAAAGCAAAACTTTCAGCAAGGAAGCAACAACATTTGATTTGCCATTCTAACAAAATAGGACCAAATGAAGTGGATGCTTCCCACTTAAAAGATAATACATACAAACAAGCTCGTTGCACAGAATTAGTGTCTTGAATAGAATAAGCCAACTCAGCCAGAGTCATCAAATTTTTTAAACGCTTGTTCAAACTAAATGTAAAAGAAACATTGTGAGGAGGGGTTTGTATTATTTTTTCAATCTCCACCAATGAAACAGGATGAATTTTTAAGTCCCCTACTTTCATAATCTCAACTGACCAGTCAACATTGCCTTGTGCTCCAGACTGTAAGCCAAACGAATCACTTTCCATTTCGCGAAAGAGAAGTACTCCAACCTTCAGAATCATGTCCTTCACAAATGATTTTGACGATGACTCTTTCGCTTGTTGGAGCCATAAAATCATTTGATCATCTAACAAAGACGGAGTACTGTATACATCAACTCTGAGATTCAACGCAATTTTAAGAGGATGAAGATATTGATCTCGAACTCTGTTTAAATCAAATGACTCTTTGTCATGAAATGGTCGAGTGTCTGCAATATTTACTTCGCCATAATCTTGTTCATAACTTCTTTCAATTTCAGCTAAGGCCAAACCAGCATAATCAGATGCATCTTCGCACAGTGCTAATTCATAGTGAACTTGACTTCTCAGTACGGCCAAAAAGTCACACTCAACAGCTTCCAAAGATGTTGTCATCGATTTAAGCGCACTGTGAACTTTTAATCTCAGTTTATTTGTCAATAATGGAACCATGGTATTCCACATGATAATACACATTTCTTGAATTAAAAATTTATCATCTACCAGCGGTACGCTCATTACTAATGTACGCTCCAAGACCTTGATTGCCTCTAGTCGCTTGGAGATCTTAATACCTTCTATTTGCTTGACACTCAGGCTATTCAGTGATGCTTTCTCTAAAGTAGTAGCTTCAATCTGTTTCACTATACTTTGAGCTTCACATATGTCAAGCTTAATTCTCAAAATACGTGTAATGGGGGTTGCTGCAGCAGTTACAAAATCCATACACTTGAGAGCTAAAGCATTGAAGCCTAACATCCAACACACCCGAGAAACATCTAATAGAGTTTCACTCCTGTTTTCTGATAGCTGGGACTCCTCTAATTTTTTAATGATCGCGCTTAGAACTACCTCCACTTCTTTATCAACAATCACATTGCTCAAGATACATTGAATTTGAACGAGTGAAGAAGTTCGAAGATCCTTCGAAATATTTGGCAAAGCCATGTATCGTTTCCCATCTGCGATATTTACAGCGATTCTCTGACGATGATATCTAATTAAAGCTTCCGTCTGAATTTTTTTTAAATCTGTGATTTGCCTCATCTTTATATCTAATTTCGACTTGTCCGATTGTGATAAATCCAACAAACGTTTGACTTTCTCTTTACCTTCACCTGCCAGCCCTTGTAATGGCGGATATTCAATTGGGCGCGTGTAATAATCATCATCAAAAGGAAGATCTGGGTCAATTTTTCGTGGTTTTCTCAATAATTCCTCACGTTCTTCTATCTCCCGAAAAGCTGCCATGAGGTCATCTACTTTCTGTTTACACAGCAAAAGAAGACTTTCGACTTTTTTCTCCTCTCCATGTGTATTGGATAATAATGAATCCATCAAATTAATCGCCTTGTCTACGAAATCAGATGCTGCCTTAATGTTGTTGTCATCATGAAAGCAAAATGCCGCAGCTGCTAGCATCTGAATCCTCCATTCTTTATCTTTATCGTCTTGTTGTTCCAAAGCACTCGATATCTTTTCAAAAGCAGAAGCAAAATTGCGGGCTCTACCTTTCCTTAAAAAACCTCGACTCACATTCCAAAAGGCTATGCTGCAGTTATATACTAGAAATTGATATCTGGAAAGGTTAACTTGTGAAGTAGCTATATCCAATGCATGCATTATTTCATCGACTGCTTCTTTTCTACGTTGAATACTCAAAGGGCCATTCAATTCTTTCGCTTCAGCATGAATAATTAAACCAAGTAACAGCTTTGCACGGCAAAAGTATTGATTCTTTTGTGGATCGAGTTGGAAATACTCCTCCACTAGTTTCCGTGCTACTGTACAATTATTTCCGCGAAACGATTCTTCAGCTAGTTGTACACCGATTTCCACATGTCGAATTTGATCATGAGGGTCAAAAAAGTTGATGGCCCTTTCTTCATTTTCGTATATTCTAAAGTGCGCCTGTGGAATGATAACTTAGATAGGACATTCGGCAGAAAATAGTGGTATGCTTACATCAAAAGCGTTCTTCATTTTCCAAAACTCCCCTTTTGTGCTGTGATTTTACATATATAACAAATATAACGCAATGACATCATTCCGTTTATTCTGCTTTCTTTTAAAAAGGAGACAAGTATTGTAGCAATTGATATGCTGATACTATGGGCGAAACGGTTATGTTTGCAGAGTTACTCAAGTGTAACATGCGCCAGGCGCACTTAATTAATACAACTAAGAAGTATGTTGTATACTTAATGTAATAATGACTTTATGAAATTTATTTCAACTTCAAAAAATGGGTTATTCACCAATATTAGCAGCATACAAAAATATTCTGAAATTAGCAAAACAGTTGCCAAGTACAAACCAGGTTGATACAGTTGCGAAAATAAAACTGGAATTTCGGAAAAATGCTGTCGAGTCGGATCCTGAGATTGTGAAGAAGTTACTTGACCATGCCAATAGCAGTATCAGCTATTTGAAAATTGTTACTCCTCGGCAGAGCAACAGATACCAGACAGGTCACACCCGGATTATTTTCAGAAATGGTGTCGATGCAGGAATTGGTGGCTCCAAGGCTGTCAGCAATTGGACTGGCAAAAACTTGGACCCTGATTCAGTTAAGCGACATTTTAATGGGTTGAAGAGAGCAGGTTTCCGAAATAATAATGATGCAAAAGGAAAATTCTTTTAAAAATAATAACTTATGTTAACATCATTGTGCAGTGAAATATGTCCCGACTATTTAGACTACCAATCCATCTAGCTGCTAAAGTGATTTAATCTAAATAGTAAGACTTTACCGCGTTGATTCCCTAAAGCCATATATTGACCATTGTCACTGAATTCAATAGTTTCAACTTTGTGAAGAGGAGTCGATTGCAATGGCCAATTTCCGAAGACGCTACATGACGGCATATGAACAAGTTTAACTTGATCTTTTTTCTATTTTCAAAACCATCAAAATTAACTTCAAGTTCCCAAAACGCATACAAGCTACGTACCTCATTAGATGCAATTGCCAAAATTTGTCCCGATGGGTGATACCGTGCCGTTGTAATTTTCGTTGTAAGATTCATGATTGTCTTTAGCGGTTTAGGGCTAAAATTTTCACCGAATGAATAATAACCACCGGTAGAATTGTTATCGGAAACGTATCCCTCAAAAATTGATGAGACACCTGACATGGTGGCCACATTCAAATAAGCGTCAGCAAGGCAATGAAATTTGGTAATAGTTTGGGAGACAGAGGATCCATTGTTGACATTTGCCATATTGCGTGGAATGTAAGCGGCTAATGCGGAAGTCGGAGTTCCATCATCATGGTGAAAACGAGAAACACATCTTGGACGATGACTGTACCGCAAATCCCACATGTATAAATCAGCATCGTAACCAGACGTAATGCAAGTAATCTCATCCAAAAATGTAACTGCTCTACTGGTACAATTCATCTTTAAATCTGCTATCCACTGCTTACTACGACCATCTGCAACATGAACGTAACCCTCACTACCCAAAAATGCAAGTTTTGTTCCTTCAGGTGAAATTTCCATGCTCTCCAAAGTTTTTGTTGAGGCACTGCCAGGTACTTTACAAAAATATATCATCACATGTTTTAATGCATATCAGTTCTTCCATTGTACTCACATTGCAACTTCGATAATTTACCACTTCCGCTATCAAAAGAATAATAATATGGTTTCCGTCCACTGACAACGATCTCTCCTTCAGCACCAAGAAATTTGGCAGATCGAATCATAATGTCTTTAAACTGCAAACCTGGAACAAGAGAAAAATTTTGTGCATTTAGACGAACGTACAGAAGATTGTGCTTCCGCTATTAGTCTTACCAATTTGTTTCTCATTTTTTTCCTCGTCTATTTTAAATATTTTCAAATGTTTATCTTGACTGGCAACCAAGAGCAATGAGCTGTTGGTATGAAAATGAGTGGCAGTGATAGGGCTCGTTGATGGCTCAGCCATTGTTGCATCAGCAAGACGTTTAATGCTCAAAGTACCTGCTGGTAGAGGAGACAATGAAGAGTGTGATCTCCTCTGAGTAAGAGCGTTCGATTGATTTAGTAAGGAAGCATCTTCATGATCTAAGACATCATACACTACATCGTCCACATTTCTCGTTGTCCAAGCGTGTGGACGCAAATCAAATCTACCCAATATTACGATTCAAATGAAGAAACACAATAGGCGGAACATCGTTTACCGTTCTTGCAGCATCTTTTGAAAATTTCCACCAGATATGACAGTATTACCATTGGAATATTTTGACAATTTTAGCTTTTTTAATCTGTTGGTCCCACTCAAATCGATCTCAAGGTTATCATCATCTTCATCGTGCCAAACAGTTTCTACTGTTGCTTTAGAACTTGGGAAGGAACCACTGGTATCAATTGTAAACTGTACAAATTGACGATAAAACCCCATAATAAAAGCTGAGTTGTGATTAATCTTACATCAATCCCTTCATCGTCGCTATTGGTGGCTGCTGCACCAATTACGTCCTTTCCAAAAAGGCTTTCTTCCAGCCCAATCTCTGCCTTACTTTTCTTCTCTGCATTTGATTACATTCATGAACCAAAGTTTGGAGTCAACGGAAATCCTTACCATTCTCTTGCAAAATTCGTTCAATACTTAACTTTCTAGTATTTTTTTTGTGTTTCTTATCTATCTTCTGACTCTTTGCTGCTTTCATTCTTGGGTAAATTTCAAAACAATCAAAATAGTATTGTAATGTCGAGTATGTTTACTTCTACCACAATATATTCCACTACAATACATACAATAATCTGGAATCCCTTGCTTTTTTGAATGGTTGGATTATCATTATTATCCAACCCTATAGGGCATCAGGAGCTGCGGTTTTATGAGGATTTGTGTAAATGTAGTTAAGGAATTGTATAATTAGGTTAATACTTATGGTGATGTGGTGAACTAATTAGAACGGCCATCTTCATCGTATACCCCCGTCGCATACAAAAAACAGTACTTTTTGTCAAAAAACGTCGACGTTTCATGTGAAAAGTACATTGATTTTGCTCCTAACGTTTGTTAACTAATTTCAACAAACAATTCGTGTTACATCATTCCAACAAGCTTTCCTGTCGATCGGCGACGTGCATAGAGAAATTAAAACGGTTATTATTGCAAAGCGGTATACGGTGCATCTTGAAACCAGCAAATTTACTGAAGAAAGATTGATCTCGATGTTGACAGAGGAAGTACTACTAAACTACTTTTGTATTCAGTGTTTCATTAATTATGAAATCGTTGGGAAAGAATTACTCTGTCTTAATTTGTCTGAAGGTTGGATAAATTTATTGAGATATGCATACTTATTAGGCCGCCAAATCACCTCCCATGGTTTTGTTTGGGCCCCTTATTTGGTATGTATTATCGTGCGCTGCGCCAGCAGGCTGTACTTATTACATAGCTGTTACAGACATTATTAATTAATAATATCTAGATATTACAAATTGGATTTCAAAAAAGTATCCCGTGGATTCCATCAATATCAAAATTTTTCTGTTTGGAGTAATAGATTATTGTTTGTAATTTGTTTTAGAGCGATTCAGGGGTGATTGCAAATTTGATATGAAGTACCTAGGAATATTTTGTTGTCTACTGGGTATTTTTAATTGGGTCAGCACTGGACATTCCCAGCTCAGCGAACTGACTACAAATTACATTAAGGTATCCTTCAATGAAGACATTAGTGGAATTGACGGAATATACGCTGATTTTTTGGGGAAGAGAAATTTTTCTTTCAATCTATTGGCGAAGCCTCTTCAACTTGAAGTTGCGTATGCATCGGTGAATTCCAACCACCACCATTTCATTTCGAGCATAAGTGATGTATCCATTCTGAATGAAATTGATGATCCAGATAGTTCTTATTTGGTCAAACTTGGTGCATTTTTAATGACTAAAGACGGTATTAAAATCATTAAGCACATTTGGAATATAGAACTTTCCCCAATAAGTCGCAAGGTTGTTATTACAACAGAAGGTGAAGTACTGCAAACTGTAGAATTAGTAAGTCTTTCGTACGGACTATATCTTCCGAACCCGGCTTTATATGCACTTTTTGAATCTGGAATTTCCCAAATGATGGGCAAGGCGCATTCTTGTTTGGGAAGCAATGAAACCCTGGATAGGGTATATTTTATGGGTGGTGGCTCTGCCATGGACTCAATGTTTACCACAACTTTTGAGGGACAATCGTTATCTCAAGAGGTGGTGCTGGTATCAAGCTCTACTGAAGAGTATAAATCTGCGGTGCAGTATGTTATTTTTGGAAATTATCCTCACAAATCGAAGAAACTCGGGCTTGCTTGGTCAAAATCATGTTGGACGGATGCAAAATCCGTGACTATCCCCTCTGGTATTAAATGGCGCAGTAACTTGGTGTTGATTCCGAACAACTACAATTTCCCTGCTTATTTGGTTGCAAATGTTGATGAATCATTTAACAACATGCCGTTTGAGTATCTTCAACCTTTTCTAACGGGTGTGTATGGATCACCTGTTGGTTGCGTTCAAAGTTATTATGAAAATCAACAAGGAATTATTGCTCCAACTATTTCACACCCAGATGTTGGATACGATCCGGACACTAATTTTTTTGATCCCGATAATTTTATTTCGTTGTCAGCCATGATGTATTCAGGTGATGGTTATTTAATGAACCAAGTTAAAGAAATTCTTGAAAGGACTGCTCAAACTATGTGCGGTATTGGAACAAATGAAGACAAAAAATATTGTGGTATAAACCGTGACCGGTTAAAGCATCAACCGCTCAAATTGAATAGGTTTGAGAGATTGGCAAAAATTTCTAGAGATGAGAGGTTCAATGCTTCTTCTCGTGCTGGGCAACTTATGCATCACTTTATTTCCTTGTCTCCTACATATGAGTCAATTGCAGGATCGGAACAATTGGGACCCAATATATTTTGGACGTGGGCAGTTCTTAGATACATCGGAATATCACAGGATTTTGAATTTGCGAAAAAAATGTTTCCCTTCATCGATCTATCTGCAAAGTTTATGCTGTCATTCGTAGATCCTGCAAAAGACTTCATGATTAATGCACCTGGACCTTTGTGGATTGATGTTTTGGTCCGAGAAAACTACACTAGTGACAGCAACGCGATGATGGTGCCTATTTTCCAAGAAGTTGCGCAAATTTATGATTATCTAAGTGTTGATAGTGATTTCGCATTGCAATTAAGGGATATAAGCGTTAAGATTCAAGCCGGTTTAAATGACAATCTTTGGGCTGCCACTCAAGATCACCTTATTACCCAATTGAACTTGGATGGAAGCGTTAGAGACTTTATCGATTATGATGCGAATTTGATTGCAGTTGCGTTCGGTGTTATTCCGGAGGAAAAAATGAAGGCTGTTCTCGACAAAGTTGATAATGGTTCTTTCACCCATGTACG
>JACCEA011204742.1_pt1 | contig 10853 bp, 4 predicted proteins | sample 7449851 | NCBI WGS metagenome assembly JACCEA01 (sample SAMN15323453, study PRJNA562643) | freshwater metagenome | isolation source: river surface water | place: USA:Blue River Watershed | collected 2017-08-18 | reverse complement strand
TATACAGCTGTGCATGAGATTGCCCCAGTGCAACGAATTGAGAAATTAACATTATTATCAGGAGATGCAATAGACGTAGCCCCAGAACTATTCAATCTTCCATAGTTAACTCCAGGGTTGTAATTAGCATTAAATGTTAGATTAATATCCAAAGGATATATTGGAGTAGTAATCCCTAACCCAAGGTATCCACTGGTCAATAAGCTCATCGTATTGGTACCAGTAGGGTTGGTACTGACGGCGCCACCTTGAGCAGATGTGCCATACCACCACCTATGAGCTGCATCACTCATATAATTAATAGCATTGGAGCCCCCACCAATACCTCTAGTGCCGCCATAGAAATTGATAGCCATAGCTGGAGGTGCCCCCACTGAACCACAATCCATAAAGTATGCTGGTTGGATTGACCCGCCAAAGGCTACTGGTCCTGTAAAGACTGAAGTGGCACTTGATGCGACATATAAAGCTATTGGGTTAGTAATCGTCACATTAGTACTTGCAGTAGGCCCGCCTGCTATATACACATTAGCCGCCATTGTATAAGTGATATTTGCATTGGTTGCTGATATCGCTGGTCTTTGGAAACTACTCATACCAGCTAACCCAATTACTGTAGAGGCAGCTGATGAAGTATTTCTAACAGTGGTAACGGCGACATTAAAACATGGCCCAACGTTAGACCAAGCTACAGAGTTGACAGTAGCACTAGGCACGACTGCGAGCGTACCACACCATAACTTTTTAGCACAAGCAATACCACCAGTTGATACGATTGTACCAGTTGAAATAGAACTCGCATCTGTAGTATCATTTGTTTTAAACATACCAGAATTAATAAGGAGCGCGAAACGCGCAGTCATTGTTACATTTGTACTAGGAGTAGGAGCCGAGTTAATGTATACTGTACATGCATTACCATAAACAGTAGATGGTGTTGTAGATGTAAATGTGCCTCCTGTAAAACTAATTTGATTGCACCAAGCTTGACTCGCACTTCCAGTTGTATTTGAGTAGGTAGTTGCCGAAAACTGTGATTGAACGCCGCCTGTTCCTGGCCAAACTGAAACTGTAAAGGTGCCGCCTCCTTGAACAATTCGACCACCCGTAAATAAAGATTTAGCTATACCAACGCCTCCACTAACTTGGAAAGCACCGGTAGTCGTTGATGTACTTTCGGTTGTACTTGTAGTTGATAATGAAGTAGATGCTATTATAGTCGCGCTTGTAAGTGAATCAATACCAGTAATATCCAATGAAGCATCTAATACAAGAGCCTTACTTGCAGCTGCGGTTCCGGCAGTGATACCAGTGAGATATCCTGCTTGGGTACTTGTTAGAGATACACCCCCAAGTACAAGGGTTGTAGTCCCCAAAGAATCGATACCAGTAATATCTAAAGAAGCATCTAATACAAGAGCCTTACTTGCAGCTGCGGTTCCGGCGGTGATACCATCAATAACCCCAATCTCTGCCTCGCTTATAGTAGTGGCTCCTATGGTAAGAGTCCCACTCGTAGCAATATTAGTTAATGTACCAATCGTTGTGATTGCAGATTGATTGGCTGTAGTGAGGGTACCAGTTAGGGATGTTGCGCTCAATGAATTAATCCCACTAATAGATGAAGATCCATTCAAGATAAGAGCCTTACTTGCAGTAGCTGTTCCTGCAGTAACTCCATCAATCACACCAATCTCGGTTTCACTTATAGTAGTGGCTCCTATAGTAAGAGTCCCGCTCGTAGCGATATTAGTTAGTGTACCAACGGTTGTGATTGCAGATTGGTTGGCTGTAGTGAGAGTACCAACAATTGAGGTTGCGCTCAATGAGTTAATACCACTAATCGTTGAAGTCCCATCTAAGATAAGTGCCTTACCCGCAGTAGCTGCCCCAGCAGTAACTCCATCAATGACACCAATCTCTGCTTCACTTATAGTAGTAGCTCCTATGGTAAGAGTCCCACTTGTAGCAATATTAGTTAAAGTTCCAACTGTTGTGATTGCGGATTGGTTGGCTGTGGTAAGAGTGCCAGTTAAAGATGTTGCACTCAATGAGTTAATACCTGACACATCCAAGGATCCATTTAAGACAAGAGCTTTGTTTGCAGCAGCTACTCCTGCAGTAATGCCAGTCAAATACCCCACATCTGTACCTGAAAAAGTATTTCCATCTAATACAAGAGTAGTCATACTTACAGAATTTAAACTAGCAATCGATGAGCTAGCATCTACTACAAGAACTTTATTAGCAGTCGCAGTCCCAGCAGTAATACTAGTGAGATAATTAGCATTTGTGCTCGTCAATGATGTCCCTCCAAGAACAAGAGTAGTTACTCCAAGGGTTCCAATGCCAGTAACTGAGGTCGTCACATCAACAATCAATGCCTTACTAGCAGTAGCACTCCCGGCCGTAATACCTGTAAGATAATTAGCATTCGTGCTTGTGAGCGAAGTTCCTCCAAGTACAAGAGTTGTTGTCCCAAGAGAAGTAATACCAGTGATGCTAGTAGTCCCATCAGTTACAAGAGCCTTACTCGCACTTGCGGTCCCAACAGTGATGCTGGTAAGATAATCTGCTTGGGTACTTGTAAGAGAGGTACCTCCAAGTACGAGAGTAGATGTACCAAGAGAAGTAATGCCAGTTATACTAGTGGTCCCATCTACAACAAGAACTTTACTAGCAGTAGCTGTACCCATAGTAATCCCAGTTAGATATCCAGCTTGGGTACTTGTTAGCGTTTCTCCTCCAAGTATAAGTGTTGTTGTTCCAATAGATCCAATACCGGTAATAGAGGAAGTCCCATCTATAACAAGAGCTTTACTTGCTGTAGCGGTCCCTGTAGTAATACCAGTTAAGTAAGCTGCTTGAGTACTTGTAAGACTAGTCCCACCAAGTACGAGGGTAGTTGTGCCAAGAGAAGTAATACCCGTAATAGAAGTAGTCCCATCTACTATAAGTGCCTTGTTAGCTGTAGCTGTACCGATAGTGATTCCAGTTAGGTAAGCTGCTTGAGTGCTTGTAAGACTAGTACCTCCAAGTACAAGAGTAGTTGTACCAAGAGAAGTAATACCAGTAATACTAGTAGTTCCATCTACGATAAGTGCCTTACTTGCACTCGCAGTACCAGCTGTAATACTTGTAAGATAATTTGCTTGTGTGCTAGTGAGAGAAGTTCCTCCAAGTACAAGAGTTGTTGTTCCAAGAGAAGTAATACCTGTAATACTAGTGGTGCCATCAGTTACTAGAGCCTTACTCGCACTCGCAGTCCCAGCAGTAACGCCAGTAAGATAACCTAATTGAGTCGATGTTAGAATAGTTCCATTCATATTCAAATTACCGCCTAGGAACGTTGTCCCTGCTGCAACATATAAGGCATAGGCATTAGTGATTGTCATATTAGTAGTAGGGGTAGGAGCGCCATTAATGTATACCGTAGATATAGTAGTCGTTGTTACATTTACATTAGTAGCTCCGACAGTTGGGGCAGAAATAGTTATTGAAGAGTGATGGTAAGAATCAGTAGCATTGGCCGCTGTAAATGTGTTTGTAAGAACGCTTCCAGCACAGAATAACGTTTTGAAATTATATAAAGTTGCGTAATTTTTAAAGATACCACCCAGAATGATACTATCACCACATATACTGTAATTATTTGTATTAGTGTATCCTAAAAAGGATATCGATCTTACACTTGCTATATTTGATGAACTATCAGCAACGACCGCTTTACTACCCGATACGGTTCCAGCGGTGATACCTGTTAGATAGTTAGCTTGTGTGCTTGTAAGAGATGTCCCTCCAAGCACAAGAGTAGTGGTGCCAAGAGAACTAATACCAGTGATAGTGGAAGTACCGCTTAGGATCAAAGCTTTACTTGCAGCAGCAGTCCCAGGAGTGATACTTGTCAGGTAATCGGCTTGTGTGCTTGTGAGAGAAGTCCCACCAAGCACGAGTGTAGCTGTGCCGAGTGAACTAATACCAGTGATAGTAGAAGTGCCACTTAGAATTATTGCCTTATTAGCAGCTGCGGTACCTGCTGTGATACTTGTCAAGTAATCTGCTTGAGTACTAGTAAGAGAAGTTCCTCCAAGTACAAGTGTCGTTGTTGTAGTTGTAGTTGCTCCAAGGGAATTAATGCCACTAATAGAAGTAGAACTATTAACAACTAAAGCTTTACTCGCAGTAGCGGTACCAGCCGTTATACCAGACAAATAATCAGCTTGTGTGCTTGTAAAGGTAGTACCCCCAAGCACAAGAGTAGTAGTACTCAATGAACTAATACCCGTAATAGAAGTAGTCCCATCCATGATGAGAGCTTTATTTGCACTAGCCGTTCCAACAGTAATACTTGTAAGATAATCTGCTTGTGTGTTAGTGAGAGTAGTTCCTCCAAGTACAAGGGTAGTCGCATTAATAGTAGTTGCGCCAAGAGAACTAATACCTGTGATCGTTGAAGTGCCACTCAGAATAAGAGCCTTATTTGCGCTTGCAGTCCCAGCAGTAATACTAGTTAAATAATCCGCATGAGTGCTTGTGAGAGTAGTTCCTCCGAGTACAAGAGTAGTTATGCCTAATGAGTTAAGACCACTAAGATTTGATAGAGTATCCAACACTAATGCCTTACTTGCACTAGCAGTACCAATGGTTATACCAGTAAGGTAATTTGCTTGCGTACTTGTAAGAGAAGTACCTCCAAGCACAAGAGTAGTTGTTCCAAGAGAGTTAATGCCACTAATGTTAGTGGAAGCATCCACAATCAGAGCCTTACTTGCACTAGCTGTACCAATGGTAATATCGGTTAAGTATCCTATTAATGTACTTGTCAGAGAGATGCCTCCAACAACAAGAGTCGTTGTGCTTAATGAATTGATACCACTAATATTGGAACTAATATCCAATACCAATGCCTTGCTTGCACTAGCCGTACCAATTGAAATACCACTCAAATACCCAGCTTGAGTATTAGTAAGAGTGATGCCTCCAAGGACAAGAGTACTTGAGCCAAGAGAGTTGATGCCGCTGATGTTTGAGGAAGCATCTAATATTAGAACTTTATTTGCACTTGCCGTACCGGCGGTAACAGTCTTTAGTGGGGCGAATTCTGTAATACCGAATTGCACAGCTCCGTTATCAACATATAAATAAGTACAGCTCAATTCATCTGACTCAATCCTACCAATATTAGTAATAGTGTAGTTGCTATCTAAGATCATTACCTTTTCTACTACTCCTGTCCCAACCATAGCACCTGATAAATAGTCAGCTTCAGTAGATGTAAGCGTAGTGCCTCCAAGTACAAGACTTGTTGTGCCAAGTGAATTAATGCCACTAATATTTAAAGTCGCGTCTAAGACAAGCGCCTTACTTGCAGCTGCCGTTCCTGGTGTGATACTTGTTATATACCCTAAATCTCCTGAACTAAAAGTAGAACCACCAATGATAAGTGTATTGGCGCTTAATGAGTTAATACCAGTAACATTCAAACTATTATCTAATACAAGAGCTTTGCCAGCACTAGCAGTTCCAGGAATCACAGATACATAACCAAGCTGCGCCGCAGTTGCTTGAACTAATACTCCATTCAACTTAAGACCAGTAGTGGTGCCATTATGATTAATAATATCCAAGGTAGCATTTGTATTCAGTTCGCTATTGGAAGAATTCAATGATAGAGTACCACTGCTATTGATAGTCACATCAGCTACTACACTCGTATTACCATATCGTAAGCGAAGGCAAGCACCATTATCACTTGCAACTTCCAATTGAGACCCAGGTGATACAGTATTGATCCCTACATTGGCATACTTATCGATGTACATCAATGGAGTGTTACCACTATGCATCAATACTGATGAGTTATTCCCATCCGCATCCAAACGAATCGCGGTTTTAGATGAGAATAAAGAGTGCCATAGCGATACTAATGATAAACTAATCCCAAGTGGGTTAGTTTGCGACGACATTGCTATTGCCTATATTGTCTATCACAAAAAAAGACACTACCCATGCAACTACTTATCTTAAAAATATTGATGGCTTCTTCCGCTTAGACCAATATGCATCCAACTTCGATTCCATCTTTGTCAAGTAAGAGTAGTAATTTGGAAACTCAACAAGATGGCCCAATACTATCTTAAAAGCTAACTCCACATTGGTACCTATCACATTTGTATCCTTACTATGCTTACCGTAACGCTTTCCATGTTCAAGTTCCACTTTTGTTCCAATCATCAGAGTATCCAAGGATATGATATTTAGGTCTATCTTATATCGCTTGGCCAGTAGCTCCACTTGATGCTTACTTACACGCATCCAATATTGAGTGGTGATATACAAGATGTAGCCAAATAAAAAATTGATTTTTTTACAACTAATACCATCGAAGTTCATTGTAACTATTGCCTATGTCGCGTAATCTTTCTAATAACGATAACGATAACGATAGCTATATCGAGCTTGAGGACTCACTCTCCTGTAGCGGTCTACTTCGAGAGAACATTAATACTGCTTGTGCAGATGAAAGACGTTATTCTAAAAAAAGTTTCTTTCAATATTTGATACTCATTGGTGTAAAAAAGACATCCGCGGCGTACATCTTGATGCTAATCACATATATACTTAAGTATATATACACAAAGTTTCAAATTGAGAACAGTTTTGGGACCGCTATTCAAATAGTCTTCTTAATTATATTTGATTTTAGCCAAATGTATTTGACTTATCTATCAGCGTGTGATACCTCTCGCCGTTTAGAACGAATTGAAATCTCTCAAAAAGTTATCATCAAACATTTGGACTCGATGCAGACACAAATGAACTCGATGCAGACACAAATGAACTCGATGCAGACACAAATGGACTCGATGCAGACACAAATGAACTCGATGCAAGCTTGTCTAGATACTGTTCTAAGAAAGCTCGATGAAATGGATAGAAAGATGAGTATCCCACATACATACACCGATAACCTTCGTTTGAATAATGATCGTAATCGTATCATCAATGGTAACTGTGAGGAGACACCTCTACAGAAGAATGAAATTGATAACTTGCTTGGTGATCAGAATAAGCTCAGGAAGCGTATAAGGCATTCTAATTCAGAGTAACAAGATGCGGCGCGATACGTACATGATTTCATATGATGCATATCATTATATTTTTTTTCTAACTAATTATGAATCTTTTGAATTAGCTATTAATAATATAAGTAGCACCAATGGATAAAACAAAAGTAGATATCACCGATCAAATTTGCATCTCATGCCCATCAGATCAAAATAAGAAATGCGCCACGTGCAAGAAGTTTATATGTAATAACTGTTTAATCAGCGCATCTGACAAGCGGATTTATTGCCCAGTATGCTTCAATATGAATACCTTAACAAGATCTTTTGATTAAGACTTTTATAGTAATATTTTTTTGTATAATTATAAGACTAGTATGGATGCATTTATTGAGCCTCAGACCTACTGCGGTGTTTGTAATCTTAATAGTGGATTAAACATTTACCATTGCTTAGCTTGTGGGAGCTGCCATCATTTTATTTACGAACATTACTGTATGTCATGTAAGGCATGCTACGATCAGATTCACGATTTATGTATCATGTGTAAAGAAACTTGTACAGCACGAGTAACGCCAGTAGATCCCAGAAGAGATATCTGCGATAGTTGCTCCGCAATGTTAAAAGCTAATGCATCAAATTACAGACTGCTTGTTGGCGATATCTGCTGCTCAAATTGGCGCAATTGTGGAGACTATTATTGCGGGACCTCATATAGGATCAAACATAAGATATGAAGATAGTAGCGAATAGTCTTTGAATGAAAAATTGATATTTTTTTGATAAATAAGGGCCTCCTTCATTGGGGGCCCATTACCCTAGTTCGTGCCCATAATGAAACATTAATGCTCATTTGGCCGGATACTGGTAGTCTTTCGGGAGCCTACTTTGGTATGCACATGAGGATTGGTCTCCAAGTGTGTGTATCTCATTTGGTCAGATGCACAGATGATGTTTTATTATGGACACGAACTATGGTAACTGCATATTCATGTTACATGTATAGTTCATATCAAGTTCCTCATATGGTGCTCCGAGGAGTTAGCTATATTATGATTTCACAATGGTGGTCTTTCGGGTTTCCACCTTGAGATATACATGAGGATTGGTCTCCAAGTGTGTAGCTCTCGTTTAGTTATAGTAAAGCTTTACTCCAAGTAGTATCAATGAGAAGAGAAACGCAATGATTATGTTGCGTTGCGTTTTTTTGTCACAAAAAAAACATGCACAGTTGGATACAAATATACATATGCAAGATACAAGATGCACCATTATTGTTTCTTACGGAAGTACACCATCGTGTTATCCTTATGCTTCGAGCAATACATTCTTTTGTTATCACCAATCCCAAACCCAGCAGTAGTGGTGCATCCTTCGTATATACATATCTTTTCTCGCAAGTTACACATTCCATCTAATTTATGGATGGAACAAAAGCGAGCAACGTCAGACTTATATCCAAAGTTCGCGGTTACGTTACATGACTCGCAACGTCTACATATTACATTGAACATATCATCAGTCTTATGTTGCTTGCAGAATAAGACTTTTCCTGATTCAACTCCGAAGCTTGGAGACTTGTAACACCACGGATGGCGACAGGTCCTCTTCAAGAGATATAACATTGAAGAACTCTTGTGTTTACGACAATGAGTTGCTTTAGCAAAGTCTCCAAAATATGCTCTTCTTGGGCATCCGGTTATTATACAATGTAGGCTATTATTTATTTTATTCACCATACCAGCAGAGCTATGCTTCTTGCAAAATTGGATCTTACCAGTTTGGAAGCCAAATGAAGCATGCACATGACAACCTTCATACTTACATAATTTCGCAGTCCTATGCACCATACTAGGCGACTTATGTTCAGCACAACGCATAGGCTTTAATGGCTTAACGCCGTAAATTGCTTTATTGGTGCAGTTGAAATGGTCGCAAAGAATAGCCATATCTCCGTGTATATTTACACGGAAAATTATCAATTTTTTTTTAGACCATGAACACTAATGAGGATGGCTTGAAGTGCTATAAACTAACTGTAAAAAATTGATACTTTTATATCTGGATATCAGCAACCAACATCATTGCTAACCGCTACCCGCTAACTGACATTATTGGGAACCAACAAATAAATCATATAAGTGTCGCATAAAAGCCACAAAAAAAGATATTCGTCCCGACCAAGAATGAATATGGATCAACATTGGATATACTTAAATGAAGAAACCTTAAGATCACATAAAGATAATAAATGGTTTCAATTACTCAACATTATACCACAAGCGACTATAAGAGCTGCGAATGATGTCATAGACAAAATCAGGTTTGCGCTCATCAATGAAGAAACACTAGATAACAAAGCCAAAAAAGATATCTACAGATACATACTCTCAAATGCTATAAATGATTGGTGTGCCAGGAAGGAAAGCAAACATATGCAAGTATTTGATTGCCCGGATATCTTCAAACAAACCAAAAAGATTAAACAAACAACTATGACGCAAATCAAATCTATCTGCAAGAAGGAAGCCAAAGAGCAGTTCGAGGAATGGAATAAAAGAATTAAACGCTTAAATAAATTAGAATATCAAAGACTATCTCGGGAAGCAGTTGCGCAAAAAGAGTTCCTTAATTCCGCTCTTTACAAATTCATTCAATCATTAACAGAAGATGATCATGGAAGAATCACTAGCAGAAACTTGTATGAACGTTATAAAAAGTTTTGTGAAGATAATAAGCTTACACCAGTAACGCATGATAAATTTACTAAAGATCTGAACCAACATCATATCCAAGCTATTAAATATTCACATAAACGATGCTTCATCTTAACTCAAACTAACATTAATCAGTTTCTTAATTACTACGATACACCAGATGTAAATGAAATAATCAGCGATGTTCAAGCTGCTATTCAGCCTGTTAATCAAGATGATGATGAGTGTAAGAATAATTATGATAGTGATCGTAATACTGATAACGAAGATCAAGCTATCAATCAGGCTACTAGCCAGGCTGTTAATCAAGATGATGAGTGTAAGAATGATTATGTCAATCTAAAAGAAGATTCAAGCGATCATGATTATGATAGTGATAGTGATACTGATAGTGAAGATGAAAGAATGAAATCAAAGCAAATCCAAATAGTATTCACTACAAAGGAGATTGAAAATACTTTGAACAAGATTAATGGTTATCAAAAAATTCTTAATGATCTTTATCAACAAAATGCTGATACCAATCTATCATTTGATGAATCAATTAATGGACCTATGACTGAGACTGAGCGATACACATATAATCGTCTCAGTGGTATGATACAAGAAAAGATATCTGATGAACAAGAAAAGATTATGTATGCTACAAGGTATTTAAAACAGTGTAAAGATCAGCTGACATCGTTAAATATGTAATCATATTATTAAACTTTTTTTATGCAAAAATGATATCATATCCACAAGCATAATCAAACAAAGGTACTTTTTTCAAATGACTTGTTATCAAAGATTCTCATATAACAAAATCAAAAATTTTTCTACGAGAAATAAAAGTTTAAGATGCTAAAAATGATCATAAGAAGCATCAAAAGATGTCCCCTATGTATATATATCGATAATCGCACTTTTCCGGTACTGTAATCAATTCATTTTAACTAATGTTGATATCCACTTTATGATAAGTTTAGATATGTTTATATTCATTCTCCATATCTGGCTTCAAAAGATGTCCCATTTGTAATCGAGTTTGGGCTTCAAAAGATGTCCCATTCATATCTGGCTTCAAAAG
>JACCEA010705241.1_pt1 | contig 10856 bp, 9 predicted proteins | sample 7449851 | NCBI WGS metagenome assembly JACCEA01 (sample SAMN15323453, study PRJNA562643) | freshwater metagenome | isolation source: river surface water | place: USA:Blue River Watershed | collected 2017-08-18 | reverse complement strand
GTGTCATTCATTCTTCTTAATTATTTTTCAAATCTGGTCACAAACTCCAACAACAATACCAAATACAATATAGGTAGCACAATATACAATACAATACCACTGGAATAGAGAAATGGGAAATGTTTGTGAACCCGAACACCCGAACCATGAAGCATTAATTGGTGTGCTTGCGGCGCCCTGCTGGCGCCTGCTGTTGCGCTCTGCTGGCCTCTTTCTCTGTTGCACGCTCTCTGCTGGGCTCTGCTGCTGCTTCTGCTGCGCTGCCGGCCTGTGTGGTGACCGGACACACATCAACGTGGAGAAACCAGATAGGTATTTCATCTTATTGTCTTAATGTTCTGATGAGTGTCACTGGAGACCAAGTTGTTATTCTTGGGGGAGGCATCCATGGAGTTAGCACTGCGTATTATTTGTCTACTCAATTTAATCTTCCATGTGTTATCGTGGAGCAAACCTCCATCGCCTGTGCAGCTTCAGGGAAAGCGGGTGGGTTTTTAGCACGTGAATGGGGTTCAGGACCCACTATTCCTCTTCATAAAATTTCATATGATCTGCACAAGATTTTGGCTGCACAGCTAGGGATTTCATCATATAGGGAAGTTACCACCCTTAATGTTGATGCCGCGAAACAAGGCTTCAATCTCCCTTCTTGGATCAACCGCCAAGCATGTAGCTCCGTGATGGATTCTGGTACTGCCCAAGTTACTCCCATAGAATATACAGAAAAGCTCTTGGAGGCGGCTGTCCAAGCTGGTTGCGAAATCATTTTTGATAGTGCGGACGGTATATTGATGGAACAAGAAGCAGTAATCGGTGTGAGTTTGAGACAGCGTGGACTGATATCAGCAAAGAAAGTTGTTATTTGTTTAGGCCCTTGGACAGGTAAATGCAATAGTTTGATTGTATGTCATAGTGTTTCTAATGGACCAACAGGAGTAGCAGTAGAAGATTGGTTTGGAATATCCATACCAATGGATGGCATCAAATCAAGTTCAATTATCTTCCAAGGTATTCCGGCGCTTATCAGTGAGCCATATGCTTGCTTTTGCGAAGAAGATGAGAACGGTTGCCACTTGGAACTGTATCCCCGAAATAATGGTGAGTACTTTTTCCATTTATAGCGGAGGATGTTTAAAGTTTTACTTGTTTGTAGGGGATTTATATATATGCGGCTGTGGAGGAAGCGACTATGTCCGTGGTGACCGACTTCGTATGCAAGGGGACTGTGGAAGAGCCGAGTATGTAGTTGCAGATCCGAAGAGGGTGGCAGCCGCTGTGTCATCCCTGAAATCAATCAGTTATATTGGAGATAGTCAACCAGATATTCAACAAGCTTGTATGCGACCTTGTTTGAGCGATGGTAATCCTGTTATGGGAGAAATTCCGAACGTAAAAGGGGCTTATATTTCATCTGGTCACAATTGTTGGGGTATTTTATGGGCTCCTGTAAGTGGCCTGTGTATGGCAGAGTTGGTTGCGACGGGTTCAAGCAAGACTGTAGACTTATCTCCTTTTAGCATTACCAGATTTTTGAAAAACTCATATGGCAGGCGAGGGAGAAAGATGGTCAATGCTTCAGTTGGTGAGCAATGGTAATCTTTGATATTACGTTTGATTATCTGCTTTGGGCATCGAATCGTGGGACTCGTCCACCACGTTCGAACGTCATTGTTTCTTATCTTCTCCATTCTGAACGGGAAATCGGTTCCATTGTTGAAGAACGAGATTTTGATGACGAATGTATGTGTGTTGGTACACATTGAATATGTTGGGGTGTCATATTACCACCTCAATTTCCATGTTTGTGAATATTTCAATACAGTTATAATTCGCCTAGTTGGTTATTAAGAAATTTTCAAAGTGAACTTTGTGCATAGGTATTCAATTCGCGTATTCAATCAATTTCTTTTGTTAATATGCGCTGTATTGGAAATCATCGATCGTTTGGTCAAAATGTGTTTGATCCTGCAAATAATCCGGACAACTGTGATGTAGCGGACTCTTATGGTAAGGTTAAAGAATTTCAAACAGTATCTCTTCATAGGTTTTCGAATAATTTAAACGATCGATTAACCAGTGAACAATTCCCTGCAAAATCCCCTGATTATTACTTCTCTCAATGTGATTACTATTTTAATTCCTTAGAATCAAAATTTCATTGGCATCGTCCAAAATATTCAAAAGATATTATTCGATGGGAATGGACACCATGGTTAATGTTGACAGGAATGGGCAGAACAAATATTACTACTATTGATAGTTTGATTCGTTTATGTCCTTGTATTGTCATCAATCGCTCATATCGATATTTCCCAAAACAACCATTTGTTCGTGCTTTAGTCACTATTTATTATGGTGATGAAGTGATAAGACGAGGTCAACCACTACGAATCTATGAAGAGTTTACCTTTAATGATAATGGTGAAATTTCATTTATTGAAGCATGGTGGGCAAGAGAAGGAGATCAGTTACCACTATTGGATAGTGATGGTTGGCCCGTTGAACCATGTATTAATCGACTGTCAACGCGTTTACCTGGTTTAGGTAGCAGTCCATATGGTACAATTGATCTCGATTCTGATTCAATGCTTTTGGCAACAAGACAAGATATGGATGTTAATGATTTTCGTCGACGATGTAAGAAATTCTATTCATCGGTTGTACAAGAGTTAGTCAATGATATGATAAAGAATCGAGAGACCATTCTTGGTATGAGAATTCGAAAGAGAACAAATTCTTTCATATTTCGTACTAACGCTTTCTCTTCTACTACAAATCCATCTCGCAATAATAAATTTGGTGCGATCGGTAGTTTCGGAGAAAGGGAGAGTGGTTTATCAGTGGGAGACAGTGGTATAGACTTCGAAGATGAGGCCAAAGAAATTGAATATAGAAGTACATTCTCAAGCCGAGCTGTATTTCAGGAAGAAGAAATGAAAGTGGAACAAAATACGGAAGAAAACCGTGAAATTGGAAAGATTTCAATCGATGAAGAAGATGATATGTGCACCTATCGTTTTGATGAAAGTTTTGGAGATTATTTACCTCTTCGCCCAACAGATGGTTGACAAGTTTGGCCAATGTATATAAATAGGAGTTTAGTGTGTAGGAAATGGGCGTAAAATATTTTATAAATATATACAACCACCTATTTGATATTTTATTGTGTATACAACTTGAGAAGATTACAACGTAAAACCTCTACTCTTTACTCTTATGGAGAAAGAAAGTTTGAAAACCTTGACCAGCTATCGACATTGAATATGACACGTCAACTTTGTTTCCATCAGTCCTTCCATCTCCATTTTCTGGTACTATATACAAGCTACTCACTTCCATTACATGCGTCATTGCACCTTGCAACCAATGAATTGACCATTGGCACTCTATACTTGAAACCATACTTTCCAACTCGGAAAATAAACGTTCAAAGGGCAAATTTGAAATTGATATGGTTGGATTATCATTTTTGTCGAAATGTCCTGAATGACGAATCAATTTTGCATTTTCAAATATTGCATTGGGATTGCTCGATGGTACAATACTATTCTTTACTTGCCATATTGAAATCCGCTGATCATACGCCACAGTGACTATAGTTGCTGAAAATTCCTGTTCATCTTCTGATGGATGGAAATTCATTATCCAACTTCCTTTCAAAGCTGCTCCTCCTGCATCTTCCTTTCTAAGCAATGGTGCAGTCTCAAATGCAATCTTAAACTGCTGGCTGTTGTTATCATCTTGACTAAGGAATAATCCTAACAATGCATAGGATACCGAGAGACTTTGATCATCGCCACCAGTGCTGGCTAAGACATGATAAAGCCCAGGAGAGAGTTTCGAAGGAGCAATATGTAGGCCTACTGAATTGGTTCCCATGCTTTGAGAGGTAATTTCTTTCAAAATCTTTGGTTCCAAAATATCGTATCTACAATTAAAGTGAAATTTTCATCAAGAGATATAAAAGTTTATTAATTTGGCAACTCACCTACACCTTGAGCTGCAATATTGATTTAATTGAAGGGGAACCAAGGCATAAATCAAACTACCTTTTGTGTCACCTGCTGCTACTAGAACAAACAAATCTTTATTGCCAAAATTTTGGTCGCTATCAGTAAATCGAATATCTATTCCAAGTAATGGACAAGACGAAACTTCTGCCTGATACAAGATCTGAAGTTGATACTGACAAGATTGCACTTGATGATCAAGCTGATTTTCATTCATCTTAGAAAAGTTATATAAGAAATGCACAATAGTGATGAACCCGCGAGAATCTGCTAGAACAATGAGGAAATGGTCAAATAATACCAATTGATTGTTTGCATCATCGCGATATTCTTGATTAATAAATAGAGCCCTAACCGAAAGGATGCGATGGTCTTGAGAAGCATTATTTAGGATGGTTCCAGTGTAAACCTTTCGAAGTGGTGATAAGTCTACAAACTCTTGTCTCGGGGACGACATAGATGAGTAGTCGTAGGCCCAAATGTAGAACAGCAGCTTGCCTCCAGCACCAACTACAATACCTTTGCGAGGATCACCACGATTTGCCGCTGTTGACAAGCTTTTGATACTAGAATTCTTTGATAATGTAGTTTCCATTAGCAACATTGAAGGTGATATTGAACGTGACAATGATGTACAAGCATCAAGGGAATAAACACGCATCATACAATCTTCTCCACCCACTACAGTGAATCTTGTAATACCTGGAATATTGACAATAACTGAACAATTCGATACATTGCTGAACGAAGGAGTACCCAATTGCAGAGGCCATAGTTTAGCGGCACTACCATCACAGACTGATGACTGTGACACAGGGGCTTTGTAGCCAAATAATTGCAGTTCCGTTTCCTTCTTGCCAACTGGAGCAGGACAGGCAAATATCACTGTAGGTAGTTCATCAATGTTTACTTTCCCTCTTGTCTGGAAAATTAGCTGAGAGTGATGTGGCCTCTTCCAACCTCCTCCTTCTATCTTCATCAGTTGCATACTTCGACGAACATCATACACTGAAAATGAATTTCCATAATAACCAGTGAGAAAGATGGATCGATTTGCTTCATATCTAGTATTATTAGATGATATATTTGAACGAGTCACAATGATTTGATCTGGTGTCTGCACTGGAGTAGTGGTAACAATGTTTTCAAATGTCCATATATGATGCTCCTGTCCATCTGCGTCAATGCCAGTATTCTGAAGTTGAAAATATGAGAGGAAATTGTCATGCCCAGCACAATACAAGCCACATTTTCCAGTGGAATGATCAAAGCAAGCAGTAAGAGCAGATACAGGATCACTTTTGTGAATAAATGGGAAAAATTGGGTTGGATAAAGTACCGATTCATCATTATCGCGAACGGGAATTGATGGTATGCAATAAATATTCACACCACCTCTACTATCACCAATTACAAGAAAAGATATTTTAGTGGTGTGACGATAGATTAGACATGATGAAGCAATTTCTTTGCGGCCTGTAACGAAACTAAATATCTTTTCCATCCGATCTTCGCCATTCCATGTCCACAATGTTCCCAAGCCTTGGAGAGTCGCCGTGACAATAGTCGACTTTCTTCTATCATCTTCCTCTAATTGTGGTGCTGAATATATTATTGGAAACCAAATATTAACAGTCTTCATAGGATGTGGTTTCCATACGCAAGATTGTACAATCTCTGCAGTTGTGCGCAATCCATGAATGATACTAGGTAAGTATACATTGAAGCAAAATGCAGAGCCATCCACTGAAGATGCAGCAACAATGAGATATTCTCCATCGGAGACATCCTCACAAAACTTAATATCAGCCTCCACAATTATCTTTTGCAAATCTACAATAGGAATCCAGCAATCAAACACAAATCCACCAGCCATAAGTTCATTGGGTCGCTGAGAAGCGAGTTCATTTGGTTGGATTGAAACATACCATAGTTTACCATCGATCATAACCACAATAATATAGTTCCCACATGGTGATATTCGTAGCATGTTCACACCATTCTTACGGCGATTTGAACTGTTGGTACTGCTATTACTTTTCTTCTTAGTGATTTTCTTACCGACGACTTCTTCATGTTCCGTAGACCCCTTCTCTATTTCTGGATCCAAATTATCTACTACTATTTTGATCTCAGTGATGATTTCGGGAAATTCATTATTTTGTGGCCAATCTGGGATGAGAATGTTTGTCATTGTACCCAATTCCTCCTTTGGAGAGTTGTGGCGATGATAATCAATATCCCAGAACTTCACACTGCCATCATTCCCTCCACTGACAATTAAAGGTTTATTGCCCAATCTGTCATCACAAGGAATGGTTGCGATACTCCACACACTCCCACAATGGCCTTGTAGTGTCGCAGTACATTGCCCATTACTCGCCCAAAACTTAATTGTACCGTCTTCAGAGCATGTTGCAATTTCGCATTCGCCTGCAGGAATCCTCATCATGTCAAGAAAGATGGTATCCCATACACGACTAATATGACCCCAACCAACAAAGAGCTGAGACAGTCTCCAAGTATCACTTTGCTCTGAAGGCGAATCAACTTGCCACATTCTAACAGTGCGATCATCAGAGACTGTCAAAATCTTATTTCCACGAGTTTTATCATTCGCATTCAATTTCCAAACAACTCGGAAAACCACTCCTTCATGCAAGTGAATTGATGTTAGAATTTTTCCCGCTTGCGGCGCTTCTGTTCGTACCTGCAATACGTCCCTTTTCCAAAGAGTAAGTTTACCAAACACATTGCCACTTGCAACTATAACATCATCACGATCGAAAGGATTTACAGACAATGTCAGAGCAAAAAGTACGGAGATATCTGGGCATTGGCAACGTTGCAAAATCTCCCACTTCGATCCAAGCTCCCCCTGGCATAATTTCAAAGAGATCTCATCAAAGAAATTATGGGCAAAACCCGCCAAAATAGAAATGTAACTGATGGATCCATATATTGATTCATTCAAAATGAAAGCATCTAGAATCATGTCGTCGAGCTGATCGGTTTTGTAGAGAAGATTAAATGACAATTCAACATTTGAAGCTGAATTTCTTTCCAAGCGAAGGATAGCGAGAGACTTGTTTCCATAAACTAGAAGTAGATTGAATTGAGGGTAAGATTTGATGCCATGAATATAATTGTATTCAAATACTCTCATTGAATTTTGTTTATGGCTCTGTCGCTCAAAACAATGCACCACACCACCGCTACTCCATATAATTAGCGAGGTGTTCAAGTAAGTGCCATAACAGACACATGTTACAGAACCACAAAAGTCAACCTTTTCAATATTCATCATCAGACAGACCACGAGAGGATACTTTCGAAGTATATCTGAAAATGGTTACCATATCCTATTGGAGACAGGATTCTTTCAATCAGTTTAGCAAATACCTAGATAACCATGATGATATTATAATATGGTACAATAATAAATAGCAGTGCTTGCTAATTTGTGCCCGCACCAGTCGTTTATTATATCTGGAAGTTTGGGGGCCATGTCTAGAGAGAGCTGGTGTAACGAGGGACCAACCTGTTATTTGTTTCACAAATGGACAGTCTATCGAAGATTTTCTATATTTGTGTTATATAAACATTTTTAGACGGTTTAACTTCATCTGCCTCCTATTTTTAGTGCACCAAAACTGCGCACATAATGCAGAATGCAATCATCGGCGATACAGGATAACGAAAATCTAAACAATATTTGTTGGTAGAGATCTAAAACAATTATGATTCATGAATAAAAGATAAGAGTGTAAGATTCTTTTGACTTACTATTCCATGACGAATGCATACTTTATCAAGCTGATGCTCTTCAACAGCGGTATTGTAATGTGCTTCATGAATGCTGGCCGGTGCCGTCGTTGCGAGGAAGTTCTTGCTGTTGGGTATTTTCACTCGACCTCCAAAGAAATGAGTCCATTGATTGAGTTCACTATTCCATGTCGGTCTCTTAGTAGCAATTTCAAAATATTTGTCTTCTAATGGAGTTGGAGTCAAATTCGTATATGCTGTGTTAGCTAGGGTGGAGTGTGTTAACTTGGGACGAAAGGCATCTTCATCTGGAGCGAAGCAAGAAGAATCACTGATGCAAGACAATAAGTTTCTTGGTGAAAATCTGCTGGTTTCTTCAACACCAATCCCTTGGTCACGATAGCCTTGCATATCTATTACACTATCAACTTCTTCTGGATCAAAATTAAAGTTATACACTATTGCTCTAAAAGACACTGGTGCACTTGCCAACACCTGAGATTTGATTCTGGAATTATTTTAATTGCGAATTGCTCCATCGAAAATTAAAAATGACTTTACTTACTTGATCTTACAAAGATCATTCCCTTCAAAGGAAGTCAATGTAAACATGTGACCACTCATCCAATCGGGGATCATCTTACCCGCATATTGCCGAACATTGATATTACAGCAAAGCTCATCGAATCTTCTCATATGACAATCTGTCAGCCGCACAAACAAGAGCATTGGACTCAACGAAGGACAGAGAACGCACGCAACAAGGAACTGATTCGTAGCTTCTTCATAGAGTTCAAAAGTTGTCGACAGTCCTTCTTTTTTGTAGACCACACAGTTGGTCATTCGATCGATGCTCTGAAACAGTGGATCTCCGGCGACAGATGTTGCATTGAACATTATTGACGTTGCTACGAATGATGAAAATAGTTTAATGAAGAGGTTATTGCATACAGATTGATAGCAAATAATGGGGTCAAATCCAGGTGTAATACACCGTCAAAACTATTTACGGAGACTTCGCGAGTGACTTTTGCAAAATAGAAATGCTCTGATGCAGTGTTGAGTAGTATAGGGTCACAGAATGTTGCAATACTTTTTTTTATTGTTAGTTTAATACAAACGCAAACCAAAGAGCAACAATATCGCTATGTGCACTTTTATATACCTAGATGCGTCCATACGACGTCAACACCTCCTGCACATCGAATCCATTGGCAGCAAATGTTGGCCACATAAAGCTTCGCCTTAACAAAAACTCATCAACTACATCATGGATCTGTAGAGTATTTATAATTTCACTTCATGGTCAAACTAAAATAATTAGTTCTCGATGCTTACTTTTTGGTAGCATTGATTTCCTGTGCTACCACTCTCTTTACATTCTGAATATTGGTCGAGTTTGTGAGCTTTCCGACTGGGCAATTTTCCTTGTTTGGCCAATCTCGATTTCAATTCCTGATAAACATCAAGTTAAACTTATTATCTGTAGACCTTAGTTGCACTCACGGATTTGGCTTTACTATCTAACTCTAGGAAAGTAGATAATGGCTCCAAGAATGCTCTAGGATCAGCTAAAGCATGTTCATAATGGGCAATAAAGATCTTATTGCACGGAACACTAATTAATAAACAAGCATTATGGCCTCAAGGTAAACAAGTCATTGTGTATATGCTTACGCTCGTAAAGCTGATTCAACATATGTCAAAGTGTGTTCCACTGTCCGTAATTCCTGCGCGACATGTGTAAAAAAGTTCCTTCGAAGTGCAGAAAGTGCAGTATCCTAGATGCGATATAATTTTTAAAAATGATAATCCATGAAAAGATCGACATTCCAATATTGTTGAAGCCTACCGTTGCATTGCGTATAATGATTAAATATTTTACATCAAATAATATACCATCAAGTGCTTGAATATTGATCAGGTCAGGTCTCATAAATACACGACCACTTTTCCGGATTGCCCCAGTTGGGAAAGAATCTTCTGCATCGTAAATCGATTTACAGGGTTTGTTTCCCCCTTTCACTCTCATTTCAAACATATCTTTGAAACCAGAATATTGAGCATGCAGAGTGGTACGTGGTACACCATCTGCCAAATCTCTGATATAGTGTCTACCATTAATCCATACACAATCAAATACAGGTTTTTGTAAAATCTCTGTCCATAAATGATGCCCAGCACCCTCTAATCCAACTGATAAGACATAGAGAGGCAAGTTTTTGGTTGTGTCACGACTTGACCAACCACATTGCTCGTGTACAGGTAAGCAAGTGGCAGCATAGTTATCAACGTGACGATACATCGCTCTCATACCAGCAAAATAACGTTGGTAGAGGGTATTATTGCCAGCATTATGTTCACAGGGGATGGTTGCCTCAACGATTGTTGCTCGATTCAACAAGCTCGCGAATATCACAACCAAGTGGACAGCCAACAGTTTCATGTTTATCGAATCCATCTACTCTCCCTAAGATGACCAGAAATTAAAGTTTGGTTGGAGGATATGGGATACTGCTGAAATAACCAAATAACCCAAGCCTAGTTCACAATTTCAAGAATAAATAATGCAATTCATTATATCCAAGAAGGAATAATTAATTAAGAAAATAAATTACCCTGGTCAGCGTCTGATGCTCTGCGGCGGCTGCTGGGCTGGTGGCACCAGCAGAGGCAGCCATCAGCAGACAGCAGCAGGCGAGTAGCAGCAGCAGCAGCGATGGCTCGGACCGGGCAGCAGAGCGCGCAATAATAATGGCCGTTGTTGCAATCAAAATAATTAATTGGTTATTTGGTAATGTCACCCTTGGAAACAAGTGACCAATGAGGAGATGGGCATCGTTTTCGATATCTTCTGTGAGTGGAGAATATCAAATGTTATTGCCTTTCCTGGAATTGTTATTCATGTTCTAGATCGATCATTTTGGCTGTCTACATTTCTATTTCTTGGTCATCATGGAAAAGGCAATTTAGCAACAGGTCTGTTGGCAACTGCTGTTGCCAATATGTCAATGTATTTCATGGAAGGATTTCTATCTTCTCAGGATGTTTTTATCTTTCAATCCAGAAACATTGAAAAAG
>JACCEA012578346.1_pt1 | contig 10857 bp, 8 predicted proteins | sample 7449851 | NCBI WGS metagenome assembly JACCEA01 (sample SAMN15323453, study PRJNA562643) | freshwater metagenome | isolation source: river surface water | place: USA:Blue River Watershed | collected 2017-08-18 | reverse complement strand
ACCGTCATTAATCTGGGCCGAGGGTCACCCACTCGGCTCGGTGCTACCTACCCGCCAACTCTGCGGAACCACATCAACGCTGGCCTACTTGGTATTGCTGCGCGTAGAGATTGCCCGTTTCACCCACACTTAAGTGGCTCGTCTCTGTTGCTCTAATCCTCACCTCACGGTGGAGAGGTGTTACCTCTTACGCTGTCCTACGCAGTCCGGACGTTCCTCCAGTGCCTGGTTTCCCAGATTGCACCAGCGACGGCCTAGCGAGCTTCACGGTTTGATTATCGACGGATAATCAAGACCCTCGACATAACTTGCCCGATCACCACGGGCCACACGCTTGTGATTCGACTCTCAGAACTCAAACTCCCGTTGTCTGCCCTTCCCGTTGAAGAGCGTCGCGCCGCCGATGCGCCCGCCGAGACCGAGGCAGACCGTCAGCTTCCTCCTCACCCAATTGACGCACTTCGCACACTCGCTGCTGAAGCTTTGGGCATTTCAACGAACGCCATCGCCACGCTAGATGTGTTCAAACGCAGCTTTGATGCACGCAAGCAAAACCTGTTGGTGGTCTACATCGTGGACATCACGCTGGCAGATGCAACGCAAGAAGCGGCGCTGCTGGCCAAGTACGCAAAGAACTCACACATCCAAGCCACGCCCGATATGTCGTGGCATGCGCCTGCACATGCACCAGGCGACTGGGGCACACACGCGGGTGAACGCCCCGTGGTGGTGGGCTTTGGGCCATGCGGCATCTTCGCGGCACTGGTATTAGCGCAAATGGGCTTCAAGCCCATCGTGATTGAGCGCGGCACCACCGTTCGTCAGCGCACCAAAGACACCTGGGGCTTGTGGCGTAAAAAGATTTTGAACGTCGAGAGCAATGTGCAGTTTGGCGAAGGTGGCGCAGGCACGTTCTCAGACGGCAAGCTGTACAGCCAAATCAAAGATCCACGCCACTTGGGGCGCAAGGTGATGAACGAGTTTGTGCGCTTTGGCGCACCCGAAGAAATTTTGTTCACCGCGCATCCACACATCGGCACCTTCAAGCTGGTGAAAGTGGTGGAAGGTTTGCGCGAAGAAATTATTCGCTTAGGTGGCGAAGTTCGCTTCGAGCAACGCGTGATAGATATCGAGTACGAAGACGCCAAAAGCAACGCACCATCGACCAGAGCCATTCAAGCACTGCGCATTCACAACCACGCCACAAATGAGACCTACACCCTGCCCGCCCGTCATGTGGTGATGGCGCTGGGCCACAGCTCACGCGACACCTTCACTATGCTGCACCGCCATGCGGTGGCGATGGAAGCCAAACCGTTTTCAGTGGGCGTGCGCATTGAACACCCGCAAGGCGTGATTGACCGCGCACGGTGGGGCCAACACGCAGGCCACCCGCTGCTGGGTGCAGCCGACTACAAGCTGGTGCACCACGCCAACAACGGTCGTGCCGTGTATAGCTTTTGCATGTGCCCTGGCGGCACAGTGGTGGCTGCTACCAGCGAAGCCGGACGCGTGGTGACCAACGGCATGAGCCAATACTCACGCGCTGAGCGCAACGCCAACGCAGGCATCGTGGTGGGCATTGACCCGAGCGACTACCCCACAGACCCCGCAGCGTTTGAAGCCGAGCTGGGCCAAGAGCTAGGCAACGCTGTGCGCCACACCACGCACGATGCACCTGGTGGCTACCACCCGCTGGCAGGCTTGGTGTTGCAACGCCAACTCGAAGCCCATGCCTACACACTGGGCGGCAGCAGCTACGAAGCACCCGCGCAACTGGTGGGCGACTTTGTGGCCGACCGCGCATCCACTGCATTGGGCAGTGTTGAGCCCTCTTACAAACCAGGGGTGAAAATGGTCAGCCTCAACAGCGCATTGCCCGATTACGCCATCACCGCCATGCGCGAAGCACTGCCCGTGTTTGGTAAAAAGATCAAAGGCTTTGACATGCACGACGCCGTGATGACGGGCGTGGAAACACGCACCTCGTCGCCCCTGCGCATTGCCCGTGAAGACGACAGCTTGCAAAGCCCCAACCTCGCGGGCTTGTACCCCGCTGGCGAAGGCGCGGGTTATGCAGGCGGTATTTTGTCGGCGGGGGTGGATGGCATTAAAGTAGGTGAAGCCGTCGCACGACACATCATTTCTTCTAGGAGCAACCCATGAAAGCCAACAGCGTTTTAGACACCATCGGCCACACGCCCCACATCCGCATCAACCGCTTGTTTGGCAACACGCATCAGGTGTGGATCAAGTCCGAGCGCACCAACCCTGGCGGCTCCATCAAAGACCGCATCGCTTTGGCCATGGTAGAAGCCGCTGAGAAGTCTGGCGCGTTGAAGCCAGGCGGCACCATCATTGAGCCCACCTCGGGCAACACTGGCGTGGGCTTGGCCATGGTGGCTGCTGTCAAAGGCTACAAACTGATCTTGGTCATGCCCGACAGCATGAGCATCGAACGCCGCCGCTTGATGCTGGCCTATGGTGCATCGTTTGATTTGACGCCACGCGAAAAAGGCATGAAAGGCGCCATCGCCCGCGCCGAAGAGCTGGCGGCTCAAACGCCAGGCGCGTGGATTCCACAACAGTTTGAAAACCCTGCCAACGTGGACGTGCACACCCGCACCACTGCGCAAGAAATCATCGCGGATTTTCCTGAGGGCTTGGATGTGCTCATCACTGGCGTGGGCACAGGTGGCCACCTCACAGGCACGGCTAAAGTGCTCAAAGCCAAGTGGCCAAATCTCAAGGTGTATGCGGTCGAACCCACAGCCTCGCCCGTCATCTCAGGCGGAGCGCCTGCACCTCACCCCATCCAGGGCATTGGCGCGGGCTTCATTCCTAAGAACTTAGACACGACATTGCTAGACGGCGTGATTCAAGTTGAAGCCGATGCCGCCCGCGAAATGGGCCGCCGCAGTGCGGCTGAAGAAGGTTTGCTCGTGGGCATATCTTCTGGCGCCACACTGGCAGCAATTGCGCAAAAGCTGCCCGAAATTTCAGCGGGTGCTACCGTACTCGGCTTTAACTACGACACGGGTGAACGCTATTTGTCGGTGGACGGTTATTTGCCCGTATAGCAAAAACGATGTCACGGTATCAAAACGTCTCGGCCCAACACACCAGCACTTGTCATCAAACGTAGCCGCGCAGAACGCCAATCAGATAAGCACCGCACGCGCTCTTGATGGGCCTCTGCTAAGGCTCCTTGTGCAGCTAGTAACTCCAATACATCCGCTGCACCTTTGTCATAACGTTTTTGGGAACTTTGCACGGATGCTTGCGCAGCATCAAGTAATCGCTGTGATGCCTGCAAGTTCTCAAACGAAGACTGTGCATCTGCATGTGCTTTAACTACCTCCGTGAGCACTTGTAACTGTGCGTCTTGTAACTGCGCCTCGCTCTGCTCACTTTGCGCCTGCGCCCCTCTGACTTTGTAAGTGCGCGCAAATCCCTCAAACAGTGGCACATTCAGCGTAAATCCCACGGTATTCACGACGCTGTTTGTTGCAGATAGCCCTTGGTTGGGATAACCGTTCTGATAGCGATTCTGCGTGTAATCCAACGTTGGCAACCCTTCGGCCTGCGCTGAACGGACTTTGGCTTGAGATGCCGCAAACTGCGCACGAGCTGCAGCAATTGCAGGGTGCTTTGCTTGCGCTTCGTTAAGCCATTGGGTTAAATCGCTCACGTTAACCGTCTGAGTGGTTGCAAGCTCGTCAGGGAGCATGATCACGATGTCTGTCGGCACCCCCATGGCATACAAAAGCACAGACCGTGTTTTATGAACATCACCTTGTGCTCGGCTCAACGCCAGTTTTGCCCTAGCCAAAGCCGTCTCGGCCTGCAAGGTATCACTCAACGCGGCTATACCTTTGACCTCTCGCCTTTGCGTAGCTTGCAAAGTCCCTGCGGCAAATTCCATGGCTTGTGCTTTGGCACTCCAAGTCGCCTGTGCGGTCACTGCATCAAAATATGCCCCCACCACTGTAGTCAACACTTTTTGTAAAGCCGCATCGTGCGATGCCAACGCTGCCATCAGCAACTGATTGGCAGTTTCGCGATTGGCCGAACGCGTACCAAAGTCAAATAAGCGCCAAGTCAAGTTAGCGTATTTAGTTCGTCCCTCGTTATGCACATCTGGCAAGTTGCCATCTGGATAACTTGTGACGTTGCGCAGTTTGCTGACCGTGGCGTTAAGCGTGGGCAAATACGCGGCTCTGGCCTCACCTAATGCGCCCGCTTGGACTTTGATAGCGGCCCAAGCCGTTTTAATTTGTGGGTTGTGACACAACGCCATATCCACCGCCGTGGAAAGCGCTAATGGTTCTTTTTGCTCAAGAATAGTTTGCGCCTGTAAACCACAAGCCAAACGAGATACGTCTCCTGGTAACTGAGCACCCAACTCTAAAACATCGGGACGTGTGAACAACGGATCATTCAACACGTAGGGAAACTCTATCGCCTGCACTTGCGCACTGATCACACCAAAAGCAATCACCCCCAGTACAAAGCGTTTTGCCTCAACGCTCATGCAAACTCTCACGGCCATGTTGCAACAACGGGGCCAACACGTATTCAATCACTCGGCGTGTTCCCGTCTTAATCTCCACGCTACCTGACATCCCTGGCGTCAATGCCACAGCCCGACCATCCACGTAGATCGTAGGCTGTGTCAGCACCACTTTGACTGAATAAATCAACCCCCGCTTTTCGTCTTGAATCGCATCTTGCGACACATGACTCACCTTGGCAGACACCGTACCGTACTTGGTGTATTCAAAGGCATCAATCTTCACTTGCGCGTCTTGCCCCGCTTGCACAAAACCCACGTCCTTGTTTTCCATGAACGCTTCCATTTCTACTGTGGCTTGCTTGGGCACAATTTGCATCAAGGGTTGTGCTGCTGGCACCACGCCACCTACCGTGTGCACACTCAGCTGCTGCACCGTGCCATCCACAGGCGAGGTGAGTTTGAGTAACTCACTATGCGCTGAGGCTTTTTGCACATCTTGAGCAGATGCTGCCACGATGCGTGTCGCCTCATTCAAAGCATCCTGTGCGTTTTTGCGAGTCTCAGCAATCAGGGACAGTTTTTGATGTCTTGCCTCTGCCAGTTGCCCTTTTAAATCAATACGCGCTTGTTCTTTTTCAAACCAGGCGTGTTGTGATACGTCATTGCTCTTGGCCAACTCCGCATAGTCTTTGGCACGTTGCGTGGCTAGCGGCAGGGCTTGGCTGTATCGCGTAATCTCACCCTCTAAACGGGTCAGCTTGGCTTGGTAATCACGCCACTGATCTTGCAAATGCTGCTGTGCATCTTGAATTCGTGCGGCAACTACCCCCTGCGAATGAAGCTCTGAAACATTCAGTTTCGGAGCCTGCCCTTTATCAATTGCATTCAGCAAGCGGCGGGACCGTTCTGCCTGCAACCATGCGGTTTGTCGTTCTCCCTCCGACTTATCGCGCTCACTGTCACTGGCTCGGGTATCGAGCTCAATCAGCACATCACCCGTCCTTACAACCTTACCTTCTTCAACATTCAAAGCCCGCACACTCGCCACCTCCACAGAAGAAATGGTCTTGGTGTAGCCACCCGGAATGATCTTGCCTTGCGCATTCACAATGATGTCAATTTGTCCCAGCACAGCCCACACAAACAACACACAAATCAACGACATCAATATCCTGGCCACCCACCGCCCTGCTGGCGAAACAGGCTGCGTTTGTATGGACAGCGCCGCTGGTAAAAACTCAGCCTCATGGGCTTTGAGTTCAGGCAAAGTCAGCTCATGTCGATGACTCCAAAAATGCCCCCAAACTTCACGGTAACGTTTGAACAGCGCTTGCCACGCTTCTACTTTGTGCTTGAAGCTCATAGAGCACCACCTTGCTGCAATTGGTACAGATGGGTGTAGACGCCTTGTGGGTTTTGCAAGAGTTCGTCGTGGCTACCGCACTCTACAACCTGCCCTTTGTCCATTACCAATATGCGATTAGCTTCCCGTACAGCCGACAAACGATGCGCGATGATGAGCACCGTGCGGCCTTGGCAAATGCTACGCATATTGTCTTGGATGATTTTTTCAGACTCGTAGTCCAAGGCACTGGTCGCCTCATCAAAAATCAACACACGTGGGTTACTAATCAACGCTCTGGCAATCGCAATGCGTTGGCGCTGCCCACCCGACAAGCCCGTGCCATGCTCACCCACCATGGTGTCGTAGCCTTCGGCCAATTCACAAATAAACTCATGCGCGCCTGCTAACTTAGCTGCTTGAATAATGGCCTCTATCGGTAGCGTTGGATTCGTCAGCGCAATGTTGTCGCGAATGCTACGGTTAAACAACATATTCTCTTGCAGCACCACACCAATTTGCTGCCTCAACGAAGTTGTGTCGATGATGGCAATGTCTTGTCCATCCACCAGTACACGCCCACGGTCTGGCACATACAGACGCTGCACGAGTTTGGTCAGTGTGCTTTTTCCTGAACCTGAACGACCCACAATACCAATAACCTCTCCAGGCTTGATCTGTACCGAAACCCCCCGCAGCACATCCGCTGCATCGGGGCGGTAGCGAAACGACACTTGGTCAAAAGCAATAGCACCATCTAGCCTAGGCAAGCGCGTCTTTTGCCCAGCAACCTCAGTACGAGCGTTCAAAATATCACCCAAGCGGCTCATAGAAATACCCACTTGCTGGAAGTCATTCCACAACTGGGCCAAGCGCAAAATCGGGCTAGACACCTGTCCTGCCAACATGTTGAACGCCACCAACTCACCCACGGTCATCTTGTTGTCAATCACCAAGCTCGCACCCACCCACATGATGGCCGCTGTCACCAGTTTGCTGATGAGCGTCACACCACCACCTGCAAACGTGGCTACATTGGTCACGGACAAGCCTGCACTCACGTAGGCAGCCAACTGCTTGTCCCACTTCTGCGTCCAACGCGGCTCTACCGCCAAAGCTTTGAGGGTATCCATGAGAAATCTCGTGCCACCAGCAGGCGATATTGATGCTTTGGACGCACCTCAATAAACCCTAGAGCATCTAGCCTGTTAAGCAATCGAACACATTCAACATTTGTCATGCGCAGATAAGCGCACATATCGTCAAAGGTCCAGAGCGCCATGACGCACACGGCCACCATGAGCAGCTTTTTGTTTGAAGCTAACTCTTCTTCTTGTTTTGCGGTGAGGTGCTCTATGAGTTGGCGGCGTTTAGGTGTGCGCTTGACCAAGTCTTTGAGTTCTAGCTGCAAAAATTCGCACATTTGCTCTAGCCGCTCTATCGAGCAGTCATTGCTGGCAAAAATACGTTTGATGGTGACCTCTGATACATCCAACCCTTCAGCGACTTGGCTGTAGGTCAAGCCTCTGGCTTTTAGGTGGGCACGAAGTGAGTCAAACAGGAAAACTCTAGACATAAGCATCTTTAACCAATTGGGTCGATAAATGTAAACTAAAATATCAATACATTTTAAATATTAATCATATAAGGCTTAAATATTAAGCGCTGAGCAGCCAGCTGCACGTGCACCCACCAGCACGTCGTTAACCCTCACCTCAAGGCTGAGCACATGCTGGGCCTCTAAACGGTCTGACACATCAACTAGGTCATGCGTGTTTGTGCCATTGGCCATGGTGGCGTGATCACCCCTGCGTACACACAGGGGCCACTGGCAAACCTAAAGTACTAGCTAGCAGCAGTACTGCTGCCGAGTTTTTCATCAATATCCACAATGAATATATAAGAATATTTAACAAATTTCCCATGCATAATTGAACTATAGTTTAAATTTTTAAGGGAAATTGAATCATATGCGCTCCGTACAGTCTAAATCCATCAAGTATTTTCTGATTGGACTTTGTGCAACTTTAAGTGCATGCGGGGGAGGTGGTGGTGGATCAGCACCCCCTCCAACACCATTAACCGATGATCAACTACTAGGGATAGCTAAATCTGCAAATACGGCAGACTGGATTTTATTAACAGCAGATAACCTGCTGGGCAAAGCGCCAAGTTTATTGACGTCAAGTCGTGCCACATTGTCTGGTAGCAACACAACCGCTCTTAATGGCGACACGCCTTATTGCACTAGCGGAAGTTATACCGTAACTTGGAATTTCAACGACACGCTTTACTATTCTGTTGGTGACAACGTTACTGTTGACTTTAAAAACTGCGTCAGGCCTAACACCCTCACGTACAAAGGAACCGTGACATTTTTAATAACTGCTGCATCGCTCAACGGGACAACCGATGTCGTCACTATCACCTCTAATCTCAATAATTTCAGCATTCAAATCGCGCAAAGTAGCACCCTCTCATTCAGTAACGCTGACAACCTCACTTACACGCGCACGCGACTTGCCCTCGGTAACAATAGCTATACCTACCCTGTAACCTTCAGCACGAACGGCGCATTTACAGCCACACTCGGGATCGTTTCTAACAATCTAGCCGCTGGCACTTACACAATTTCAAACGTATCTGTTCTAAAGAACTACCCCACTGATGAAAATAATTTAACAAGAGAAGAGTCATTCACCAGCAGTGATGGCACATACAACGGTATCGTCAATACCAATGTCATCCCAAGGGCGTTCACCTTAACAAACAACGCATACACCACTACGACCTATCCTACGAACAAAGTTGCCTACTCGGGCGCAACCATCAATCTGAAGACGAACTCCTCAAGTTCCACAACCATGTCTGGCACCAACACAGATGGATCGACCTTTACCACCGTTGACACAGGGTACGGTTATTCTTATTGATCTATCTTCTCCAAGACTTGTCCAGTGCCAAAGATTGCCTCGCCTCTTTGGCCAGCTGCGCTTGCTCTTTGAGCCAACGCTTCAACTCGGTTTCGTTTTGAATGCGGCGCAGGTCACGCTCTAGCGCGGCTACCTCATGCTCTTTGTCGCGCAGCTGAATGGCCAGTGCACGTGCCAAGCTCTCGGCGCTGATGTGGTCTAGCTCATTCACGCCAAGGTAGTGGCGAATTTCAAACTGTGCCTGTGCTTCGTCTTCTTCCAGCGCTGCCACTTGCTCTTTAAGAAGCAGGCACATGGCGTTGAGTTTGTCATCAGCGATGCGACTCAGGGCGGCGCTGTCGATCTGCGCAATTTGTAGTTGAAGCTTGAGCAACTCTGACAAATTTTTGCGGTCATACGCGGCGTTGACTTCGCTCATCAGCGCGGTTTTGCGCAAACGCTCGGCTTCGTCGGGCTCGCGATCGGGGTGCAAGGCACTGGCGAGTTGGCGGTACACGGTGCGCAGCGCGGTATTGGCATCCATCTTTTGCTGCGCATCTTTGAGCTGACGCGCCGCTGGTTTTTTCTTTGCCTTTTTGGCTTGGCGTTTGTCTTCGAGGCGCTGCTGCTGTTCGCGGTATTGGCGCAGGCCCGCTTCAAACACAGCCTCTGCGGTGTGCAAGTCGTCCGCACCATGCAAGGGCTTGCCAAATAAATCTTCAAAGACAGCTTTGGCGTGTTCTGCACCTGCGCGGGCTTCTTCAGCCAAGGCTTGTGCGTCTTCTTCGCTGTGGTGCTGCTGAAACACGGCTTGCACTTGGGCGTCGTGCTTGTGTTCTAGCGCTTCGCACAACGCAAGGATGATTTGCGTGGCGCTGCGTCGGTGCGAGGCAGTGAGCTCTACCTGATGCAAACAGCCATCTAAAAACAACAACAGGTTTTTGCGTGCAGCGTCTTCTTGGTTTTTCAGCGCACTCATGGCGCTCAAGTGCCTGCTTCGATGCTGCGTCGACAAAGCCTCTAGCGTGGCAATGGAATCCGACAAGGCTGACACACGCGCCAGCAACGTGTTGAAACGTTTTTGTGCAGGCGTTAACTCTGCATCGGGCTGAATGGCAACGGTCGCCACTGCTTGCGCAGGGGCGACCGTCCAAGGAGAGTTAGGTGCGTTCAACGATCAGCGTGCGTTTTGCAACGCAGCGATGCGTTCTTCCAACGGTGGGTGTGAGGCAAACAACTTGCCCAAGCCACCTGTGATGCCCATGGCCGCCACGCTGGTGGGCAGTTCACCCGCTTGCATGCTGTTCAAACGTGCCAAGGCATTGATCATGGGTTGCTTGTTACCCAAGAGCTGTGCCGAGCCTTCGTCAGCGCGGAATTCGCGGTAGCGGCTGAACCATGCCACGATCATGCTGGCCACAAAGCCCAGCACGATGTCGAGCACAAAGCTGGTGATGTAGTAGCCCATGCCAGGGCCGCTGGACTCTTCATCGTTTTTGCGCAACATGCCATCCACAAAGTAGCCGATGACGCGGCTCAAGAACACCACAAAGGTGTTGAGTACACCTTGGATGAGCGTGAGCGTGACCATGTCGCCATTGGCGACGTGGGCAATTTCGTGTCCCAACACAGCTTCAATTTCTTCTTTGGTCATGCCTTGCAGCAAACCTGTGGACACAGCCACCAAGGCTGAGTTTTTGAAGGCACCCGTAGCGAATGCGTTGGGCTCGCCTTCGTAAATCGCCACTTCGGGCATGGCAATGCCAGCACGCTCAGACAAGCGTTGCACAGTGCTGACGATCCAAGCTTCGTCTTGGTTGGCGGGTTGGTTGATGACGTGTGCGCCTGTGCTCCACTTGGCCATGGGCTTGCTCATCAAGAGCGAGATGATGGCACCGCCAAAGCCCATGATGAGCGAGAAGCCCAACAAGGCGGACAGGTTCAGTCCATTGGCGGTGAGGTAGCGATTGACGCCGAGCAAACTGGCGACGACCCCCAGCACCACCATGACGGCGAGGTTGGTGAGGACGAACAGAAGAATGCGTTTCATGATTTCCTTTTCAGCGGGTAGTACATAGGTCCGCTGT
>JACCEA011972610.1_pt1 | contig 10860 bp, 7 predicted proteins | sample 7449851 | NCBI WGS metagenome assembly JACCEA01 (sample SAMN15323453, study PRJNA562643) | freshwater metagenome | isolation source: river surface water | place: USA:Blue River Watershed | collected 2017-08-18 | reverse complement strand
GGCGCCTTCTATCGGGCCTATCTCCACAGCCGGACGCGCTTCGTCAGCAACGAGTGGCAACTGTTCACGGCGCACAACATGACCTCGGCCAAACTGGCCGCCGAGTGGGCCGCGATCAAGGCCGCGATGCCGAAGCCGGATGGCGTGTCTGAGGTGGGCTCGGCCGATGCCCCCTCGAACATCCTGCGGGTGGTGAAGCGCTCCGGCCTGCGCTCGAATCGCAACGTCACGGGGCCGTTCTCCGCGACCCTGGGCTTTGATCCTGGGGCCGGGAACCACGTCGCGGTGGTGGGCGTCGTGTCCCAGACAGGCGGGGCCCCGGCCTTCCTGTCTGACAATCAGGGCAAGACGACCTTCTCGTCCCTCGGTCCGGACATCCGAATCAGGCGCCAGGCCGCCGGCGGCGCGCAGTCATTCGTGGCAATCCTGCCCTGGCAGGCCGCCAACAACGGCAGCCAGTACGCCCTGAACTTCGACCTGGCCGCCGGCTCCTACATCGAATGGGCTGCGGTCGAGCTGGCCGGCCCGCTCGACCTGGATGTGCCCTTCCGGACGTCCCAGTCCGTGCTGGTCAATCCGATCACCGCGACGGTGACGGTGACGACCAACGGGACGCCGCAGGGCGGCGACTATGCCATGGCGGTGCTGGCCTATGGCGACGCCACCACGGCGACGAACATCACGGGCCCCTCGGGCTGGGAGCAGATCTTCAATCAGCCCAACGGCGCGGTGTCAGTCGCCGGTGCCGGTGCTGGGCGCGAGATCCAGGCGACGGGAGCTCTGTCGGCGTCATTCGGCCAGGCGGTGCTGGCGAACGGGAAGGGGGGCGGCCTGCTGGCGGTGCTCAAGAGCACCGCGGCACCGGTGCCGACCATCAGCGTCGGGACGAGCGGGGCGCAGAAGACTGACCTGGTCTACACCGGAACCTACCAGTCTCAGGCAGGTAGTTCCGGCGGTACCGCGACGAACCCATTCGCCTACAAGACCCGGGCCAACACAGTTCACGTCGACAACACCAACGGATCCGACAGCAACAGCGGCACGGCGGCAGCACCATTCAAGACGATCCAAGGGGCGATCAGCTACGTCACCACGAACGCACTGAGCGACACGCGGATCCTGGTGCATAGCGTGCCCGCGACGATCTCGACGGCGATCTACGACTCGTCTGGCGGGCGCCCGCGGCTGCCGGCTGGAGTGTCCATCGTCCCGGACTCCCTGTACGGGATCACCCTCAACGGGTCGAGCGGCGCCGGTGACGGCACGCCGTTCATCCTCGGCGGTGGGGAGCGCGACCTCGAGATCGCGGGCTTCGTGATCCAGAACTGGTGGAAGACCGCCGGCAGTGCCGTGCTCTCCGTCAGTGGCGACGTCAATGGCGTCCGCTTCGCGGGCTGCAATCTCCTGAACAACGGCTCCGGCGACGAGGGGCATGGGATCTTCCTGCGCAGCGGCGCGTCCTATGCCACGGCGCCGCGAAATCTGACCTTCGAGGACTTGGACATCACGGCCAAGGCCGGCACCGGAACGGCCTTCCTCCACGTCTACGACGGCACCGGTTACCTCGCGCACGACATCGTCGCGCGGCGGATCAAGGTCCGCGGTGCTGGGAATCGCGGCGTGCTGTTCTCCCCGAACTACACCCGCGGCGCTTCGACGCCCTGCAACATCCAGATCAGTGCCGACATCCAGATGGCGGCGCAGCAGCCGGTGGCGCACTTCTGGTTCGGCAACACCGGTCGGACCTTCAAGGATGGGGTGGATTCGACCTGCGTGCTGACTGGCACCTACGTCAACACCCGATCGGGCGGGGCCTTCTTCACCGAGGACGTCGTCACCGAGTCGGGCCAGGCTCACAGTCCGGTCTATCCGGGTCGGTCCACCAGCGGTGGCTCGACCGGCGGCACCGCGCCGGCGATCGTGCCGGGGAATGCGAACCTTTCGGTCCTGAGCGACGCCTTCAAGCGCCTCTACGGTCCGGGCATGTACCGGATGGACGGCCTGTTCAATGGGGACGTCGTCCGTCGCGGCGGGAAGGACTGGGTCTGCGTCGAGAGGTTCCGGGCGATCAAGTCGCTGCCCCTCACCAAGCACAAGCACTATTGGTCTGCCGGGCCTGGATACGCCGGCGGGGATGGCGGAGACATTCGGATCCGGGTGGTCAAGGTCAATGCCGATGGAACACCGGACCTCGCCGGGCCAGTCTTCGGCCTGATCAATTACGCCCCCCGGACAGAGGGCATGTCGAATGGGAGCTATCCGAACGGAGCCCAGGGCCTCAAGGAACTGACCTGGACGAACACCGTGCAGTTGGTGACGGGCGATCTCTACGGGATCGTCTACGACAACCTGAACTCCAACCCCGGCGTGAACTGGAGCAGCGTGGACTACTGCGTCTCTCAGCAGGGGAACGGAAGGGTTAGTCGTTGGCTGGATCCTATGGACTGGGGGGCGCTGCTGGGCAGCCGAGACCAAGGAACAACCGGCGCGTACACATGGCAGGACCGCACGGTCACCCCCTATGCGGGCTCCGACAACAATCCCAGGTACTGGGCACCGATCCTCCAGCTGACCTACTCGGACGGGACGATCCAGGGCGATTCAAGCATGGAGACCGGCAACCGGACGGGGGCCTTCTATGTCATGTCGGCTGGGTGGGCCGGCCGGGAAGTGTTCGAACTCGACGCCGCGCTCTCGGTCAGTGGGGTTTCCCTGCACATCGGCTGTCAAGCGGCGGGCTCGTTGAAGATGACGGGCTACACCCCTCAGGGAACCGAGTTCTGGTCCGATACGAGGTCCTACACGCCGGACATCACCGAAGCTTTTGACGTTGGCACGCCATCCAAGAAGTACATGACCACCGTGCCGAAGGACTTCGCTTTCGAGAATGTGGCGACCCTTCCTGTCGGGAACTGCGTCATCGAGTTCAGCGTCATATCCGGGACCTTCGTGTGCGCAGTGGAGCGCAACGGCAGCGCGTATGGGTTCTCCTGGCCGGCGGCGCAATCCAAGTCCAGCGCCCGAGTGCGGCAGGGATCGGGCGGCAGCTTCGCGCGCACCAATCTCTGGGATCACGGTTCACCATCAGGCGGCAACATCGAGAACTGGCCGGTCACGCTGCACCTGGCCGGGTCCAGCAGCTCAAGCGGATCCGGCGGGACGGGCGGAACCGGAACTGGCACGACCAATCCGGACGGGCCGCTGCCGACCGAGCGGCTGACGCCGGCGCTCATCATGGATCGGATGCGCTCGCAGGAATGGAACAGCAACTGGGCGGCGATCAATGAGATTCTGGCGGACCCGGTGCGGCAGATGCCCAACTGGGGGCAGGCCTACAAAGGCGCCGGGCGCTCGAACGTCCTGCCCGACGCCTCGCACAAGCGCGCAGTGGTCTGGTTCTGCGCTTTCTGCGACGCGAACGCGCGAAACAACGAGCCCAAGGCGATCCTGCAAGTCGCTCGGCACGTCGCATATGGCCTGCTCACCAATGGCCAGTGGGTGCTGATTGGCGACCAGCAAGGCATCTACACCGACGGCTACATGGCCTACAACGATGGTTTGTCCTGGGACCAGGGGCACAACCCTCTCTACGTGGTGCCAGGCAAGGGGGTCCGGGGGATCGGCCGCGAGGGCGAGACCGACTTCTCCTGGCACCCGGCTCCGTTCACGATGTCGCCGAGCCCGAACCTCGGGGTCCTGAAGGACATCTTCTACGCGGTGAAGTACCGGTTGGTGTCAACGGATGGTTCGGTCATCGATCCTGACGTGGCCAACATCGGTCTGTACGTGGGGTATGACGCATACGACACGTTCCAGGACGGCGCATGGTCGCGAACCATCAAAGCCCGTCGGGAATTCCGGTGGAATGCGATGTGGACGGGGGACCAAGCGACGTTGCTGAGCAACCCGCCGCCGGTCCTCGTCGAGGTGATGGCGCAGGAGGCGTCTTCGGGTAGCGGCGGGTCTGGTTCGAACACCGGCGGTGGATCGATCTCCAAGAACCGGCGAATCGCGCCGGTCGGATCTTCGATCATCCACGGCGATGCGCCGTCCGGAGGTGTCAACGAAGCTGGTTACGTCAGCCCGCGCGGCCCGCTCTATGCCTCACTCGTGGCCAAGGGCTACACCGTCACGGTGGTGGGCCCGCGCAGCAACCCGACCCGGAACAATCGGGGCCCGTCCCAGCACACTGCGCAGGGCGGAGCCTACCTGGTTCAGGACTTCACCAATCGGAAGTCGATCAGTTCCCTGCTGGACGAGCTCAAGGCGAGCATCCCGAACGGCCCGTACGACGATCTGACCCTCTATCTCGAGGGCGGTATCAACGACTTCGGCGACGGAGCGGCCACGGCGACAGAGGTTCGGAACCGGTGGAGAGACCAGATCATCCCGAAGGCGAACAGCCTGTTCCCGGGGGCCTACTTCGCGGTCATGGGGCCGTCTCGCACGGGCTGGATCAACAGCGCCGACCCGAACAACTACGGCTACATGAACACCCTCCTGGGCGGGCTCGACACCGGCGGGAAGTTCATCGACTTGCGACACCAGGACATCGCCTATGTCTCGTCGGGGGCGACCCCAGACTGGGTTACGGACGGCACGCATCTGTCGGATGCTGGGGCATCGAAGACCGGCATCTGGGATGCTGATCGCATCGAGGCTCGGTGGCGCGCTGTCGAGGCTCCAGTGATCGTCGACCCAGAGGAGCCCGGCGGCGGTGAGACGCCGACCACTCCGACGAATCCCACCACGCCTCTCGTGATCACCGTCGCGGTCAAGGACGAGAACCAGATCCCCCGGCCGGCCGTCAACGCCACCCTGGGGGTGGGGAACACATGGACGGCGGTGATCCCTGATCCGGGCGCGGGCGTCTACGCCGGCGCTGCCACGATCACCGATGCCAATGGTGTGGCCAGCGCGCCGCTGGGCGCGGTCACGATCAACCAGATCGGCGGAACCGGGACGTTGGATCCTTCGCATCAGATCGGCGGGATCAAGGTCAGCATGGAATCGCTGGCCCTGTCCGGCACCGGCCTGACGGCGCAGATTCGGCTCACGACCCTGACCGGCATCGAGATCGATGGCGTTCTGCCGTCGGCCAGCGTCTCCGGCGTCGTGAATGCGACGACCACGAATAGCGAGGGCGTTTCGGTCGTCTCCTCGATGACCGTCGGCAAAACCGTCCTGACCTTCGCCTTCGAGGGGCACACAGTTCAGGTCGCGGTCACGGTTGGCAACGCCACGGAGCCAGAGGCGCCTGTCGAGGCGATTGCCGCGCCGGTGATCGTGACGGTGTCATCCGGCCCGGCGCCGACGATCGTGACAGGGACCGGTGTGCCGGGCAGTTCGATCGACGTCAGGATCGACGGCACGACGGTTCTGCTGAACGTCGCCAGCGTCGACGGGGCTGGGAAATGGACCGCCCAACTGTCGATCGCCGTCGGAGCCCACGAGATTGAAGCCCGGAGTTCCATCGCATGAGCACAGCAGCATCACCATGGGGGACGATGATGTCCATTGAGGTCGAGTCCAGGCCGAACGAGGCCAGGCCCACGGAGCGCGAGCTCCGCGACATCGTCCGCACGCAGTTCATCGTGCAACGGCAGTTCGTGCCCGGTGAGTCCCCGATCGGAACGATCGTCGATTCCGGGATCATGGACGCCTGGGTGAAGGTCGCGGCCGATCTTTACTCGGGGGTCTCGACGAACGCTGAGGGTTTGGAACTGCTGCGCCTGAAGGTGGACGCCGCCCCGGCGCAGGAGGTTCCGGCGCCCGAACCGGGCACTCCAGGACCTGACGTGCCGGTGGCGCCGCTTGATCCGGCGACCCTCGCGCCTGGTCAGTATTCCGTGACGGGCAGCCTGTTCGTCGATGCTGAGGGGCACTTCGCGGTGTCTGTCTTCGGCGCCAAGGAGCGGTAATGCCTGCTGTCTCGGGGTGGTCAACTCCGCCGGTCTCGTTCATCGTCACCGGCGCGTCGGCGACGGCGCTGCCAGGCCTGGTGGTGGGCTACCAGCCGAACGCCGGCGAGACCTACGACATCCACGTCCGAGACTGCTACGGCGATGTGCGCCCAGACCTTGGAAGCGCGATGGCGTTCGAGACCATCGTCACGGTCGACGACGCGGCGATCCAACTGTCGTTCCATCAGCTGACCATGGCCGGCGCGGACCCCGTCGACATTGCCACCCTGCGCGAACTGACGGCCTACCCGAGCACCTACGACCGGTCCGCTGTTTACCTGGGCGAGTTCGACTTCGCGGTGCGGCGGAACCTCACCAACTCGATCCTGTTCCTGTCCGTCTGGAACGAGCAGATCGAGGAATCGGTGCGCGGCCCGAATGTCAACAACGTCAACACTCTGTTCGTGTCCGTGGTGCCCGCCGCCGGGGTCACGCAGGCGCAGATCGAGCAGGAGATCCGGCTCATCGTCGGGGCCGCGGACTCGTCGCTCAAGGTCCGCTACATTCCGGCCGTCTTCCGGGCCTTCAACATCACCGTCAACGCCTGGATCTCTGTGGTCCACGACCCGGTCCTGGTGCAGGCCCAGGTGAAACAGGCGATCCTCAGCAAGTACGGCCAAGGAACCGTCGCGGCGAAGCGCGGCATGACGCAGATCCAGCACCGGGCGGTCAAGACCCTTCTGGAGCAGCAGATCGTGGCCCTGCAGGACGATGGCGCCGACTTTCAGGTGCTCGTGGGCACCGACACGCCTGGGGCTTTGCCTGAGAACTGGCGTTACGTCGACGCCAACTCGATCACGGTCAACGTCCAGACGTCCACCTACAACCTCGGGAACTGGGGCCGCTGATGGAGACGTTTCAGGCGCCGGCCCTCAATCCGCTCGACAACTCGCACGCCCAGGGCGAGCTCGAGGCGGAGCTCAAGGCCCTGACGATCGGTCTGTTCGAGCAGGTCGTCCGAAGCGCCGAGCGCGACGTCAACGTGTCGGGCTCGGCTCATCTGGGCAGTTTCGACCTGATCTCGCGGCATGTGAAGCGGGACGGCCTGGCGATCTTCCACCGGAACGACGAGGAAGCGATGCGCTACCTCTATCGGGCCTGGAAGGGGCGGAACCCGAAGCGCGGCCTGGCGTTCATGCGCCTGTACCTGCAACTGCTGTTCCCCAACACATGGCAGGCCGACCAACTGTGGCACCGGAAGGGCGCCACCTATCCGTCAGCCCTGGAAACCGAGACCGATATCACCGGGGATCCTGGTGTCAACTATTGGCTGACAAGCCGGATCAAGGTCTCAATCACTGCCCCTGACCTGTCGACCACGGATGTGCAGCGCGTGCTGCGACCGCTTCGGTCGACCCTCGGGGCGAAGTTCGTGCTCGAGGTGGACGTCACCAGCCCGAACACGATCGAGAACACCAGCGACGGGCAGCCGCTGGGCCTCTGGAACGTCGTTGTGGTCGAGCGGCTGGCCCTGTTCGCCGGACCGCTTTCTGGCACGTAGTGGAGCATCTGATGGCAAACCGAACTGAGATCCTGCGATACAACCTCCGCGACCGCGGCCGCTCGCACCGCGGCACGCCCAGGAACTTCGACGTCGCCAAGGTCGCGCGGCTGCTCAATAGCCCGGCTGTACAGGAGAAGGTGGCTCTCCGAGACATGATCGGCTTCTTCGGCCACTGGCCGCGCGTGAAGTTCGGCCTGAACCCGTCCGAGGGAGGCGTGGTCAACGGGAAGGCAGTCAGCGTCGAGCCGGCGCTGGTGACGACCCACCTCAAGGCATATGAGGACGGCACAATCGAGCACCAGGCTGAGTTCCTGGACACCGAGGCCGGAAAGCTGGCGGCCAAGCTCTTCAAGTCCCGGGCCGGCGGATTCTCTTCGGCGTTCGATGGGCGCCAGAGCGATTTCTTTGGATTCGACTACGTGCTGGAGCCGAACTACTCGACGAATCGGGGCTACGCCTTGGACTCCGCCGCGGAGGGGGATGAGCCGCTGAGCGAGGAAGACGTGCAAGCCGCCGAGGAGCAGCAGATCGCCGACTACCTGGACAGCATCAAGACCATGAACGACACCCTGGACGGGATCGAGCAGCGCGAGGCATTGCAGGCATCCCTGGACTCGGCGAACCAGGAACTGGCGGAGTGGAAGGCCAAGACCGAGGCGGCCGAGGGACGGGAGGCTGCCCTGCAGGTCACCGTCGCGAAGCTCACAGAGGACAATGAGGGCTATCTCTCCGCCCTGGCAGCGGGCGGCGCCCTGGACTCGCTCGGAGAGCTCTCGATCAGCACGATCCCGGCCGGGGCCAAGAACTCGCTCGAGGCTCGAGCCGATCGGTTCAAGAATGGCCAGCTTGCCAAGCTGGAGCCGTTGCCTGACCCGAAGAGTGAGAAAGACGCCCGCGATTTCGATCGAATCCAGTCGATGTTTCTGGGCCGCTGATGTCGGCCCTGAACGAGGTCAAGATCGCCTTCGCCCGGTACATGGGCGACTGGTACCGGCAGATCCAGCCGAACACCAAGGCGCTGCGAGAGTACGCGCAGCGCGGGCTCAAGACCTCGGTTGCCATGGCGCCTGGACGGATGATCGACCAGGCGCAGGACCTGATCAACGAGTGGCGCAAGCAGGACAACACCGGGGCGACTGGCCCGAGTGCGTTCCTGCCGATGACCATCATCGCGGTCGCCAAGGACTTCTCTGTCACGGGTGGCGACTTCTCGAACCACATCGCGGACGAGGTTCCGTTCGTTTACCCCGGCGATCCTCACGGCCGAGTCTTTCACGTCCGCGCTGCCGCGGTGGATGTCCGGGCTCAGGTCGCATTCTTCGCAGCGGACGAGCCGACCGCTCGAAGCATGGCGATGCAGTTCGTCCTGTTCGCGAGCTCGCCGAGCCGGCGCCGGTTCTGGGCTGAGTACACCTTCGCGGGGATCAAGGACAAGTGGCCGGTCACGATCGAGACAACCGACTACCAGATCCCCACTGGGGAGACCGGCCAGAAGAACCTGACGGCCCTCATTGTCGACGTGGGTCTTCGACCGACCGTCCCGCTGTTCCATGCTCCGGGTGACGGCGATCCGAACGACGGCCTGGGCGCTGGTGGACCAGATGACCCGCATGGGTATCCGACCGTGCAGCAGGTAAGGGCCACGAACGAGACGACCCTGAACCATACGATCGTCACTGCCGATCCACCGAACCCGCCCATCGTGGACCGCGGGCCCGGCCGGGCGCCGGAGGGGCCGTGACCGCCGACGTAAAGATCCAGGCCAACATCGTTGGCTTCGGGCAGCCGCAGACGGTCTATGCGCTTCTCAAGGCCGACACCGACATGCTGGTGATAGCCAAGGTCGTGCCGCTCAACAAGGATCGATTCAAGGATTCGGTCGTCATCTCCAACGCCGACGGGCCGCGCGACGTTCTGTTCAACGACGGCATGCTGATGGACTCGATTGTCGCATTCTTCGAACGGCAGCAAGGTGGCAAATTGGACATCGCCGACAACGCGGTCCAGGCCAATCCGGCCATGAAGATCGAAGAGGACGGCATCAACAAGACCGGCCGGCTCTTCCGATTCGCAGCAGACGTGACCGGTGCTCAGATTGCCGTTGTGGCGATCTGCCTTTATGCGCAGAGGCGGTCCGTTTTGGGTAGCGTAGAATCGATGTCAGAGAGGCTCGCGTCTCTCGATGACCGTCAGGACGAGCCGGTAAGTGGCCGGTGGTTCCTGGCTGGTGATGTCATATCAATTTGACGGATCAGGGAGCGGAGCGAATGAAGATCGAGGATTTCACGCCGACCGGGCAAGCGCTGTTGCGGAGCGGCAAAGGGGTTGGGCACGAAGTGGCGATCCTCGAGAAGGACGACAAGTGGCGCGTGCTCAGCACGGTCATGCGCAGCGACCTCCCGCATGTGCGCGGCCTGAGCGACGCGCAGACGAAGATCGACATGGAAACGATCGAAGGGCTCTGAGCCCTTCGTCAGGAAAACGGCGCGCCCGCGCCTGAGCGGGCAGGGGGACATTCCGTAGGGCTGATATCACTCGTCGCCGCAGGCGCACCGAGGTATGCCCGAACCCATCCCGCTCATTCCCAGGATCACGAACGCCGGCCGCGCGGCCGCCATTGCCGCCGACGGCGCTGGCCTTTCGCTGCGGCTGACGCACATCGCCCTGGGCACTGGCAGTTTCGATTCCGAGGCCACGGGAGCCACGCGCACCGCGCTGACAGCCGAGGCCATGCGCCGGCCGATCGCCGGAGGCGGGATCGTGATCCCGGGCCAGGTTCTCGTTTCAGCCGCATTTCAGGCGAACGGTGGTTCTGGGTTCACCGCTCACGAACTGGGCATCTTCGCTGGAGCGACCCTGTTCGCCGTCTACAGTCTTCCGGCCAATGGCTGGAGTCTGGTGGTCGCGGACAACTACAACCTTCTGCTCAGCTACAGCATGGGGACCGCCCAGTTGCCGCCGGGGTCGGTTGACGTCACGATTGATCCGTCGGCAAATTCGGCGCTGAACTACCTGTCAGCGCACGTCGCGCAGGAGAATCCGCACCCTCAGTACCCGCTGGTGGCGAATCGAGAGGAGACCTTTGCCGGGGCCCTGCGGACAAAGGCTGTGACACCCGACACGCTCAAGTGGACGATTGGAAGCGGTCAGCCGTACAAGATCTACCTTCGGTCGTCGAACCCGAACGAGAACCCAGTCGAGAGCGTCTACGAGGGCACCAACGGGATCGCGGTGAGTGGTTACCTTCGAGGGAGCGGCCAGGGGAACGCGGTTGTTGGTGCGGTATCCGAAAACGCAAACGGGTCGGGGGGGAGCTTCTCGAACTCATCCTCAAAGGATGGGCACGGCCTCGTCGCGCAGAGGACTGGCGCCGCCACGGGCGGTGCGGTTCTG
>JACCEA010970331.1_pt1 | contig 10860 bp, 2 predicted proteins | sample 7449851 | NCBI WGS metagenome assembly JACCEA01 (sample SAMN15323453, study PRJNA562643) | freshwater metagenome | isolation source: river surface water | place: USA:Blue River Watershed | collected 2017-08-18 | reverse complement strand
GAGCTAAAGCGACTATCAACAGCTGAGCTAGAGGGGTATGTTTGACCCAATCCTGTCACTGTAGAAGTTAATTGAGATGAGGAGATGTAATCAGATGAACCTAAACCAGCCACAGTTGATGTAATGTTATTGGTACTAACATATGTCTGACCTAATCCTGCTACAGTGGAAGTGATGTTGTTTGTGCTTACATACGTCTGACCTAATCCTGTGACAGTTGATGTTAATTGCGTTGAAGAGATGTAATTCGCTGTTCCAAGACCAGTCACAGTAGAGCTAAAGCGACTATCAACAGCTGAGCTAGAGGGGTATGTTTGACCCAATCCTGTCACTGTAGAAGTTAATTGAGATGAGGAGATGTAATCAGATGAACCTAAACCTACTACAGTTGAAGTAATATTATTCGTACTAACGTATGTTTGTCCTAATCCAGAAACCGTTGATGTAAGTTGTGTTGAAGAGATATAATTTGCTGTTCCTAATCCAGTCACAGTGGAGCTGAAACGACTATCCACGGCGGAGCTAGATAGGTATGTTTCTCCTAAGCCAGTGACTGTAGAAGTCAATTGACTTGAGGAAATGTAATTTGTATTTCCAAGACCTGTCACAGTAGAAGAAAGTTCTGTTTTTTTGACATAATCGGAGGTCTTAATTCCATTTATAGAACTAACTTCCAAACTTTGTGTAGAAATATCATGACCATACAATGTAGAATACGTAATTTCTTCAGCATCCAAATTGGTAGTAGAAATGTAATAGGAGTCTTGAACACTGGATAAGTAAATAAAATTCACTGCTGTAATTGAAGAGGCTGTTAAAGAGGAAATGTAACCTGTATCGGCATTTACATTCGTAAAAGAACTGACAACATTATTTGTAGTAGGAATCATATACGCAGGTTCGTTCCCAATTTTGACTTGTAAGTCACCACTTGGAGCCAATGAAATTTTTGTGGTGCTCATGTAAATAGAACCAGAACTCAAATGAATATCTCTCCATTGAAGATCAGTAGAACCCAAATCATATGCGTTTGTGGTTGTTGGAAGAATATGACCACCCACAAGTGTAGAAGGAATATCCAATGTAAATTGCTCTGAAGAACCGGGTACAAAAGTTACATTTGAAGCAGTGATTGTAACTGCGTTTGACGTATTGTCATCCGTAAGAAGAATTTGTGGAGCATTTGAACCATTGTTCGCAGATAGGGAAAGAGCATTTGCTACCGTATCATAATCAAACTTTGAATCCGCGTTTCCCACTGTCAAAACTTTGCTTGTTTTGTCATATGTGAATTCAGAGGTACCCGTCGGTCCATTATCGTTGTAAAAAACAGCATTTGCGTCTAAATTTGTCACATTTAGACCTCTGCCTGTAGGACCGGTAGGCCCAATCAAAGATAAAGCAGCAGTCCAAGACATCTACCATACGTTTCATTTTTTGCCTTTGAGTGGTGCGCAAAAGAAGAAAATGATAAGGTTTTCAAGAATATCTAGAAAACCTTAAATATTAACATAAGGACTTTCCAAAATATCGTTAAACAATAATTTGGAAAACCTTAGAAAATGAAGAAAACAATATTTATGGATGTTCAAATGAATACGATACGCCAAAATTTGTAATTGTTCTGTTCAAACCACTTGAATCTGTTAAAAGGGTTCCTAAATCAATGACATTTAATAAAAGTTCTGTTTGAATATCCAAACCCCCTATTACACCCAATGGAATCTTTGGAATTGTAAAATCTGAAATATACACCGCCAAACCAGTAACAAAACGAAGGTTGGAAATATATCCTTGAAGGTTACATGTTGAAGATGGAGAGCTTCGTTGGCCAATTGTAAAATCCAAAAGGGGATTTGTAAAGGAGTAAGAGGGGTTGGTTGTGGTATGGTACAAAACACCATCCAAATAAATGTTGATGAGAGGTGTTGTTAAAACAGTTTCACCAACAATGGCAATATGATGCCATCCCTCTATGACATCCGTTTCAGAACCAAATATTTCGGTTTGTAATCCAGACGCAGAAGGATACGTCAATACGAATTGATATTGACTTCCTGTATTTTGAAGCTGAAGGGAAAATGTTTCACCAGATGTTGTGGCAGATGAAAAAAGATATGGTGTATTTGTTAAAGGGATTGTAAGTTTGAAGAAAAGTTCAACTGTGAAATCTGTTATCGAAAGTGTAAAAGGGGATGGTGTTGTGGCGTCTGTGACAGAACAGTAATTGGAAGTACCATCAAATTGAATACTTCCAGGATGTTCTAAATTGTAAATCCAAATGGGTTTGCTCATAGCACTATACCCACATGAATTGATAGCTTGAACAGTCACTTGATAGTCATTCGAAAGGTTAAGAGGATACAAAGAGGTGCTTGTTGGAAAATCTGTAGAAAGAATAAAATCATTTTCTGGAGTAGGAACATAGGATGGACCATATGCTTTTGCGTTTATAACATAATCAAAAACAGGAGAACCACCTTCGTATATGGGAGGTGTCCAAGATATGGTTGTACCTGTTGTAAAGAACTCTTCACTCGCTGTTAAAGAGGTGGGTGGATCGGGACGATACCCTGTTGTAACCGTATCGAAATACGCATATTCAGAACCCCCTATAACATTTGTTGCTTTGAGTTTGAAACTGTATTGTGTAAAAGGGGATAGGTTAGTTACGAATGCTTTGTATGTGGTGGGTGAATACGTATTTGAATACGATATGGAATCGCATTCGAGTGTGTAAGACTGAATAGGTTGGCCTCCATCGGAATCAGGAGAGAGCCACCAGAATGTAATACGATCGTATTCGACCAATGGTTGGACATATACGTTCGGTTTGGAAGGAGCTGACATTTCTATGTAGTGATTTTTAAAGAAACTAACCAGTGATTTCGGGTTTGATGGTGATGAAACGAACAGTTGGAATTGTACCATTGAATGTTGTAACACCATGTACATAACCACCTCCAGATAAAGATTGATGAGTTAGACGAATTGCGTCACCATTTGAAAGTGATAATTCGTTACTTAGTAAGCCTGTGTGAAAACGAAGAATAGATGGAGATGTATTTGAAAAATTCTGGGTTCCAACATTGCTTTGATTTCCACTTCTTGTTCTTGTAACAGAACAACTTACAGTTTGTGAAGTAAGTTGTAATTCGGTTTGAACAAAAGCTAAAGTAGCAGTTGATGTTATTGTAATATCAGAAGATGTTTTTGGAAATCCATTTGAATTTGTAAAACCAGGATCATCATTTGAATAAATAACATATCCACCAGGCAGGGTTTGTGAAAAGGTTGTTCCATAATTTGTAACAGTTGGAGCACCAACTCGGGTATCTTTTGCAAAATTAAAGATAGACCCACACGTTAGTAATAGTTGAGTTCCTGCGACATTTGTTAAAGAGATTATTGGTGGTGTAAATGAGAAAGTATTTGATGAAAAGCCAGTTATAGGAATTGAGTTAAATGTAAAACGAATATTCGTGATTTTCCCTTTAAATCCAAAATTTGGATCAAAAAATGGGGAAATAAACGACCCTGTTTTATTCACAGAATATCCAATACGCAATTTTTGAATAGGACTTGTGTAATTATAGATATTTAAATTATTTCCTGTTTTCAATTCATCAATAAATGCGCCATCAACATATGTTCTTATATAGTTTGACTGTCCCATTGTATTTGAACCAACCATTGCGAAATGATGCCATCCATTTGACAAAATTCCAGTAGCAGAACCAGGCCGTGTAACAGGTGTATTAAATCCTTCCTTTGTTATATATGAATATTGATATTGTGAAGGCCCACTTTGAGTAAAATACCACGCAAATTCTTCTGTTGCTGGATCTCCCATTTGAGTTGTCATTGAAAATAAACGTGCCGCTGCAGGTAAATTTGAATCAACATAGGCATAAAATTCAAAAGAAAATGGTTGAGGACCTAATGTAAAACTACCAGCATTTGTTTCTAAATAGCTTACATTGGATGGACTTGCGTCAAAAACCATACTTCCACTCAAGTCAGGCAATCCAGGAAATGCTCTATACCAATTCACAGTGGACATGAAATTATTTACGGCATTTGAATTCGAACTGCGATCAACAAAATCATTTGAAAACCAAAATGGTAAAATAATTTCAGTTGATCCTGAAGGGGCATCAAAAAGAGGTGGTGTTGGGCGCGTTAAAGAGGCACCACTATACAAAGCAGCGTCTTTGGTAAAACGAAAGCTTGTTATCGCACCATTAAATCCAAAAGGGGTAAAGTTAAAATTTAATCCTGTTGGGGCCCCTAAGTTCATTTGTAAAATATTTCCAAGGTTATAATTTGAAGAAGTTTCAAAAATATATTGACCACCAACATACAAACGCATACGAGTGACTAAAGGAGGGCCATTACTAACAGTTCCCACGAGGGCAACATGTTGCCATGTATTTATTAGATTCGATTGGGCAGTGCCTAAACTTTCTTCAATTGTAGTTGTTACAATATTATCTATAGCACGATAACCAACACGATATTTTAAATTGTTTGTTGTATTAACTCCACCACCCGTTGATGAAACAAATGAAAGATAAAAAGAATCATCAAGTACATTATTTGGATTTGTAGTTACTGAAAAAGCACGAGGAGCAGAACCAGATGGTAAATCTGTCAAGTACTGCCACCACTCAACTGTAAAAGGTGTAATTGCCGTAATTGAATCATTTTGAATTCCAAATTGTATCAAACTATTACTTGAGGTTCCATATGTTTGAAAAAAAGCAGAACCAGGAATATTATCAACAAACGTTGAAATTTGTTGTGGAGCGTAACCAACAGAGTTGGTGGGTTGTGCGAAAATACGATAACGAAAGGGTCCAAGATTTTGATAAAATCCAGCCGTAGCTGAAGCAGGAAAAGAAGGTTTCAAATTACTTGTTGTATATTCTGTACCAGAAATATCAAAGGCACGGGCGGCTAATACATTTCCTGTTAAGTTAAATATGTTATTACTTGTATTTGATGTCCAAGTGACCAAGGCATTACTTGTTGTTTTGGTAGGAGTCACAGAGATCGTTTGAACTGGAACGGGACGAATACCTGTGGTTACTGTGTTAAAGGGGGCGTAAGGACCCAACCCTATAGCATTAGACGCTGCGACTTGAAAGGAATACGTTGTATTGACTCCTAAACTTCCAATAAAAGCGCTTGTGACATTTGAAGAATATGTGTAAGAGAGGGGTGGTGTCGCATTACACAATACGTAACTTGTGACTGGACTGCCACCATCTGACGTCGGAGCATTCCACCAAAAGGTCATTTGTGTTCGTTCCGTTAAGGGTTGTCTAAACGTTGAAGGAGCTCCAGGTACAGTAGCCATTTCTAAGTTGGTATTGGAAAGAATACTAACTTAGAAATTACGATATGATTTATTTAGGCAAGACGAGTGAAGTTTATTTGAGTTGTTCCAAATGTATTTACTCTACAGTTTCCACTATTATTGTTAAAATTTGTTCTTGCGAATATACGAATTGTTTGGTTTGGAAGTAATATCTGTTGACCAAACACATTAAATGTTAGACGATTCATATTTAATGGAGGATTTAAAATTGTTGGAAAATGTTGTATATCTGCAAATTCATCATTTCCCATTGCTAAATATATTTCAAGCGCCCAAGTTCCTCCAACATTATTTGTAAAGAACCATATAGTTGCTTCTGCTTGTAAAGTCATAGATACCCCTGATGTATTCGTCCAAAGCCCACCAGAGGTATAAGTAAGCCCTGTTATTTGATTGAACCCTAATGTGTTAAATTGTAGTTGTGTTCTATTCACTGCTGCCTCGCCAGAAATTGGAATATCTTGAGTTCCATTCATTAAGTAACGGGAAATCTGAGGTGTAAATCCACCACCGCCACCACCAGGTGTTGCGCCATTAATACTTGAAACTTGAATATTTCCAGCTTGCATTATCAAGGATGAAATTGTATTCACATTTATAATACTTCTGTTATTACCACGTATATCTTCTGCCAATGTAATAGGAGAGAATCCACCAAGTGTAGATACATTCAATGTGGAAATATGACCTGCTATGGCAATTGTAGAATTTGTTATAGAAGTTGATGTTGTTATGGTCGAACCACGTATTATATTTGCGTTAATAAATCCATCAGATGCCATTGTGATTGTGGATACAGTTAAAGAAGAGATACCAAGAGCAGGACTTGCGGTAATTAAGTTTTCAACATCACCTTGTAATCCACTATCTTTGATATACAATAAGCCAGAATTCAAATCAACAAAGTAATCTCCTAACGCACCAATACCAGAGGTTGGACCAGTGTAATCGTAATAAATTTGGGTTCCTCGTAAGCCAGTCACACCTGTGTAACCAGTAGAGCCAGTAACACCTGTATAACCAGTTGGACCAGTTACACCAGTGTAACCAGTAGCGCCTGTCCAGCCAGTAGAACCTGTTCTACCTGTAAATCCCGTCGAACCAGTGACACCAGTATAACCAGTAGCGCCTGTCCAGCCAGTTGGACCTGTTTGACCAGTAAATCCAGTTGGACCAGTTACACCTGAAGAACCAGTATAACCAGTTGAACCAGTATAACCAGTAGCACCTGTTTCACCAGTATAACCAGTTGAACCACTTTCACCAGTATAACCTGTAGAAGCAGTTGGACCTGTCGAACCACCTTGAAGATTGACACGATATGTACCACTACCAAAGGAACCTGCCGTAATATTACTGATTTCACGAACTACCAATAAATTACCAAGGAATGTTTGTACAATACCATTAAAACGTGTAGCTCCATTTGTACCATCTTTTGTTACTACAATAAATTGCCCAGGTGAATATGAAAGAGGCGCACCAGGAAAGTTTATTGATGTAAGTCCTGAAATAGTAACAGTACCACCAGGACTTGGAGATAAACTTATTGTGCCTGACAAAGCACTATAGTTATTACCTGGCACACCAGTTGGACCAGTTGTACCTGTTTCACCAGTGTAACCAGTTGCGCCAGTTTCACCCGTGTAGCCCGTAGCACCCGTTTCACCTGTATAACCAGTTGAACCTGTTTCACCTGTGTAACCAGTAGAACCAGTAAAACCTGTGGATCCAGTTTGACCTGTATAACCTGTAGCACCCGTTTCACCAGTAAAACCAGTAGAACCTGTTTGACCCGTGTAACCAGTTGAACCTGTTTCACCTGTATAACCAGTTGCGCCTGTTTCACCCGTGTAACCTGTTGCGCCTGTTTGACCTGTGTAACCCGTAGCACCTGTTTGACCCGTGTAACCAGTTGAACCAGTTTGACCTGTATAACCAGTAGCTCCCGTTTCACCAGTAAAACCAGTTGAACCAGTTTCACCAGTGTAACCCGTAGCACCCGTTTGACCTGTGTAACCCGTAGCACCAGTTTCACCCGTGTAACCCGTTGAACCAGTTTCACCAGTATAACCAGTTGCGCCTGTTTCACCCGTGTAACCCGTAGCACCTGTTTGCCCTGTGTAACCCGTGGCACCAGTTTCACCAGTGTAACCTGTTGAACCAGTTTCACCAGTATAACCAGTAGCTCCCGTTTCTCCAGTGTAACCCGTACTACCTGTAACACCCGTGTAACCCGTGGCACCCGTTTCACCCGTGTAACCCGTGGCACCAGTTTCACCAGTGTAACCTGTTGAACCAGTTTCACCAGTATAACCCGTTGAACCTGTTGGGCCGTCAATACCATCCAAGTTAACGTTATAATTTGCTGGATTTGCGAAGGTTCCACGAATATTTGTTATTTCTGAAATAATCAATTGACCAGGAATGAGACCATCTTTGTTGTAATAGGAGGATACTGTACCTTCAAAGCGATTCGCGGGAGTTGTGGAATTTACAACCACAACTGAGTTACCTGTTATATATGCCAGATTGGTTGCCACTGTTAAAGTAATAGAACCACCTTCGGTTGGTGTAATTGTTGTTGGGGTTGATGTACTTGTGTTATAGAGGTCGCCTGGAATACCCGTATAACCAGTACCACCTGTAACACCAGTATAACCTGTTGAACCTGTAGGACCATCGATACCATCCAAATTGACATTGTACAAGGCACTTCCAAATGATCCTTTAATATTTGTCATACCATTAAGTTTCAAATATCCTGTATCATAACTGTAAGTTTCAACATACGCTTCAAAGTTATTTGCTGGGTCACCTTGTTTAACAACGACAACAGAGTTTCCAGCAATATAAGCAAGACGACTATCAACAATGAGTTCAATATATCCAGTTCCAGAAACTGGAGCAATATTTGTATTTGCCACTGTAGATGTATTATATTTATCACCAGGCATACCTGAAGGACCAGTCATACCTGTTTCACCGGTGTAACCCGTTGAACCTGTATAACCCGTAGCACCAGTTTCACCTGTGTAACCTGTAGCCCCTGTTTCTCCTGTGTAACCAGTAGCACCAGTTTGACCAGTAAAACCAGTAGCACCTGTTTCACCAGTGTAACCAGTTGAACCAGTTTGACCGGTGTAACCCGTTGAACCAGTTTGCCCTGTATAACCTGTCGAACCTGTTTCACCAGTGTAACCCGTTGAACCAGTTTGCCCTGTAAAACCAGTTGCGCCAGTTTCACCCGTATAACCAGTAGCGCCAGTTTGTCCTGTGTAACCCGTTGAACCAGTTTGCCCTGTAAAACCAGTCGCACCAGTTTCACCAGTATAACCAGTAGCACCTGTCTGACCCGTGTAACCAGTAGCACCAGTTTGACCAGTATAACCCGTTGAACCAGTTTCACCAGTTGGACCTTGATCACCTGGCGCACCTTGTTCTCCAGTAAAACCAGTAGCACCTGTTTGACCAGTATAACCCGTTGCGCCAGTTTGTCCAGTGTAACCAGTTGAACCAGTTTGCCCTGTAAAACCAGTTGAACCAGTTACACCTGAAGAACCAGTGTAACCAGTAGAACCAGTAAAACCCGTTGAACCTGTTACACCAGTGTAACCAGTACTACCCGTTTGACCAGTATAACCTGTTGCTCCAGTTCGTCCAGTAAAACCAGTAGAACCTGTTTGACCAGTGTAACCAGTAGCACCAGTATAACCAGTAGAACCTGTTTGACCAGTTGGACCATCAATACCATCCAAATTGACTATATAAATTTGTGGAAATGTCCATATTAATGAATCACCTTGAATATTTTTAATATTTTCAAGAATCAATACACCTGTATCAATATTATACGAAAAAACAGTTGCTTCAAATCTTTGAGAATCAAGATCTTGACTCACAACAATAACGGAGTTTCCTTTGATATAAGCTAAACCATCTATAACAGTTAATGTAACAGGTTCTGTATAAGGATCTAATGTTTGTTGAGATGGGTTTTGTGTAAGTGTTTGATATTTATCACCTTTTTGCCCAGATGGACCAGTAAAACCTGTTTGACCCGTGTAACCAGTTGAACCAGTCCAACCAGTTGGCCCTGTTTGACCTGTATAACCAGTTGAACCTGTTTGACCAGTGTAACCCGTTGAACCTGTTTGACCTGTAAAACCAGTTGCGCCAGTTTGCCCAGTGTAACCAGTAGAACCACTTGAACCAGTATAACCCGTAGAACCAGTTTGCCCTGTGTAACCCGTTGAACCTGTTTGACCTGTATAACCAGTAGCACCAGTTTGCCCTGTGTAACCTGTTGAACCCGTTTGACCAGTGTAACCAGTCGAGCCAGTTTCACCTGTGTAACCAGTAGAACCAGTATAACCTGTTGAACCAGTTTCACCCGTGTAACCAGTCGAGCCAGTTTCACCAGTAAAACCTGTTGAACCCGTTGGACCATCAATACCATCCAAATTTACATTATAATTAGCAGCACCAGCAAAAGTTCCACGAATATTTGTTATATTTGAAATGATTAATTGACCTGGAACAATACCGTCTTGATTGTAATAGGAGGAGACTGTACCTTCAAAACGATTACTTGGAGTTGTTGAATTTACGACCACAACTGAGTTACCCGCAATGTAAGCCAAATTGGTTGCAACGGTTAATGTTACGGAACCACCTTCTGTTGGAGAAATAGTGGTTGGAGTTGATGTACTTGTGTTATAGAGGTCGCCTGGAATACCTGTATAACCAGTAGCACCTGTTTTGCCTGTATAACCTGTTGGACCTGTTGGGCCATCGATACCATCCAAATTTACATTGTAATTAGCAGCACTATCAAAAGTTCCACGAAGATTTGTTATTTCTGAAATAATTAATTGACCAGGAATGAGACCGTCTTGGTCATAATAGGAAGAAACTGTACCTTCAAAACGATTACTTGGAGTTGTTGAATTTACAACAATAACAGAATTCCCAACGATGTAAGCAAGGTTGGTGGCAACTGTTAAAGTAATAGAACCACCTTCTGTTGGTGTAATTGTTGTTGGGGTTAATGTACTTGTGTTATAGAGGTCGCCTGGAATACCTGTATAACCAGTAGCACCTGTTTCGCCTGTATAACCCGTTGCGCCAGTATAACCCGTAGAACCAGTTTCACCAGTGTAACCAGTAGCACCAGTGTAACCAGTGGAACCAGTTTCACCAGTGTAACCAGTGGAACCAGTTTCACCAGTGTATCCTGTATAACCAGTGGAACCAGTTTCACCAGTGTAACCAGTTGAACCAGTTTCACCAGTGTAACCCGTAGAACCCGTATAACCTGTTGCCCCAGTTTCACCTGTGTAACCTGTAGATCCAGTTTCTCCTGTATAACCCGTTGAACCTGTATAACCAGTAGCACCTGTTTCGCCTGTATAACCAGTAGCACCAGTTTCACCAGTATAACCCGTAGAACCCGTATAACCTGTAGATCCAGTTTC
>JACCEA012187544.1_pt1 | contig 10865 bp, 8 predicted proteins | sample 7449851 | NCBI WGS metagenome assembly JACCEA01 (sample SAMN15323453, study PRJNA562643) | freshwater metagenome | isolation source: river surface water | place: USA:Blue River Watershed | collected 2017-08-18 | reverse complement strand
CCCAGAAGAAACAGCTCTACCTATATATTGTTTAATGAGATCTGGATAATAATGAAAAGCGTCAGAAATTGAGCAAAAAATAACCCCATGCTTTGCTAGTTTTTCCTTAAAAGTTGTAGTTACAGATGAACTATCAAAAACGGCATCAATGGCAACATTGGCTAAAGATTTTTGTTCATTAATTGGAATACCTAGCTTTTCAAAAGTTTTTAAAATTTCTGGATCAACTTCTTCTAAGCTATTTAATGTTTTATCTTTTGCAGGGGCAGAATAATACACAATTTTATCAAAATCTATATAAGGAATTTCCAAGCTTGACCAAGAAGGAAATTTCATTTTTTGCCATTTTTGATAAGCTGCTAATCGAAAATTTAATAAAAAGTCCGATTCGTTTTTCTTTTCAGAAATTTTTTTAATAATTTCTTCATTTAATCCTGGTAATAAGCTATCTTTTTGGATAAAAGTGCTAAAACCATATTTATATTCCTTGCTTATTTCATTTTCTAAGCTTTTTAAAGATTCATTCATATTTTTTAATTAAAAAAAGATAAAAAGCAAAAAGCTTTTATAAAATTATAAAATATTGTCCGCCTTAAAGGTAAATTTAATTTCTGCTTATAATATTTTGCAATAACAATTCTTTTTTAATTTCTTTACTTAAATAATTTCTTTTTATGAATAAAATTATTTCTAAACTTCCTATAATTACAAGTTTTTTTGTTTTTAGTCTTCCAGTTTTTGCTAATGATTTAAGTGATGCAATAAGAACTGTTGCTTTAAATAACAAAGAAAAAGTAACTTTAACAGCAGAACAAGTAAAACGTGGAAAAAGATTGTTTGGAAATACATGCAGTGTTTGTCACACTGGGGGTATTACTAAAACAAATCCAAATATTGGTTTAGATGCAGAAGCATTAAGTTTAGCTACACCATCACGTAATACTATTGAAGGTTTAGTTGATTATATGAAAAATCCAACTACTTTTGATGGATTAGAATCTATTGCTGAAATTCATCCAAGTATTAAAAGTGCGGATATTTTCCCAAAAATGAGAAGTTTAACGGAAGATGATTTATTTGCAATAGCAGGGCATATTTTAATTCAACCTAAAATAGTTTCCGAAAAATGGGGTGGTGGAAAAATATACTATTAATTTTAATTATAGTATATTTTTTATTTTTAAACTTAAAACTGGATTTTAATAATTTACTAAGTTATATTTATTGTTAGCAATATAATTATTTTTAATTTATTGTTAAAAAAGAATTTAAAAAAATTAGACTATATGATTACACCAATTAACTCGAATATTTATTCTGCAAAAATTTTATTTTATTTGTTAAGATTTTTAGCCAATCTAATGGATTATCTATATGTTTCAATAAAAATTTATAGAATTTTATGCTTCGCTAAGCTAACTTTTGAGCAACTACCTTTATACAATCCATATAAATGGCCTTTATCTTTTATTCGAATCGCAACAAGACCTTATTTAAGTTTTTGGTCTAGATTTTTACCAAACTTAAAGATTGGGCATATGACTCATGAAATTTCAACAGTAATAGCTTTAGAGATTTTATCTGCTTTATTAAAAATATCTTTTACGAGTCGTAGCTTTTTACTTGCCAAGGCTGAAGCTTTTAATACATTTCTTCTTTAAATAATAAAAAAAATAGAAAAAGTTCTATTTTTTATATATAATATTTATTGCTTACTTAAAAACAAAAACTATGTTAAAAATTCGATTAAAACGCCTTGGTAGAAAAAGTCGTCCTTTTTATAAAATTCTTCTTGCTGGAAATTTAACTGGAAGAAATGGAAAATGCGCAGCTGAATTAGGTTTTTATGATCCAATCGCTAAAAGATTTGGACTTGACCGAAAAGAATTACTTAAGCACTTAGAAAATGGGGCTTATCCAACAGCTGCTGTTCGTCATTTATTATTAAATATATCAAAACATAATCCGCAGCGCGCCGTTGATATTAGTCCATTTACTAGAAAATAGACTTATTTTCTAAAAAAAAATTTCTTTAATCAAGGCTAATTAAACTAGATAACATTGATAAAGAATTAGTAAATAAAAGTCTTGTACTTTTTGAGCAATCATAAAGGCCAAATAAGTTTCCATTACCATATTCACTAGCTTTAATTTTTTTGCCGAAAACAGAGTTTGTCCTTATATGATATGTATAAGGATAAGACATTATTAATAAATTTTGAAAAATATTAAACTTTCCTGCTTTTGATTTAGCAAACAAATCAAGACTTAACTCTTTTAAAGATTGAATAATAATATGTGAAGCATAAATTTCATCCCCGACTAAATTCATTTCTGACCAATGTTTGAGCTCTTTATATAATAAAAGATAAAAAGATGCGCCACCTATTAAATAACCTTCTTCTAATGAAGCACGAAAAGTTAAAACTAAATACTCAATACGCTTTTTTGTTTCCTCAATTCTGTTTAAAGGCTCATTATTTATGCTAAGTTTTAATAAATTTCCACTTAATCGAGCGATACGATTTTCATATAAGCTTTTTTCGTAAGCGTTTTCTGCTAATAATAACTCTCTGTTTAATTCGTTTATTCTTCTTTCAACTAAAAGCTTAGAAAACTTCGGCAAGAAAAAGATTGACTTATTCTTTTTAACAATAACTTTTTCAATTAACCCTAAGTCACTTATTTCATAATTTCGCTCAACTATATTCCCTTTTAAAGTATTACTTTCATAATTCATTGAATTAGTTAAGAGAGATAAATCGTCTAAAACACCTGTCTTTAATACTCCAATTGAAGAATATTTAATAACTACAACTTTCAACTTCCTTTGTACATAGTTTAAAGCCAATGTTGATAATAATTCTTTTGAAATTGAATGTGTAATTATTACCAATGGAAGTTTTTCCCGCTTAGAAAAGGAAAGGATAGACTTAATTTGGCTTAGATGAGTTAAAGGGGAAGTTGATATTAATAATAAAGCATTCTCATAGCAAATTTCAAAATTTTTACTATCATTAATAAAATAAGAAGAAGCAAAACCTTTTTCAATTTCAATGCCTTTAACTTCTTCGCTGAAATACTCCTTTGAAAAATTTTCTTCAATCTGTAAAAGCCCTTCTCTTTTTATTTTTTGAAAAGACTCTTGAAGAAAGCAAGATAATTTTTTATCAACTTTATAGCTAAGACTGGACTTTAAAATATTTTCAATATCCTTTTTCTCCCTTACTGGTATAGATTTTTCAAAAATATATGATGAAATAAATAAGCTCAATTTTTGTAAACCTTTGCTTAAAGTAATGCCATTATGTCCATTTGTTATAAATAAAAAAGCATAGTGTAAAAGATGTGAAAAAAATAAACAAATGCTAATAGAACCTTCACCTGAATTTTTTAAATTTCTTTGTGCTAAATATTCAAGAATTTTTATAGCATTTTTTTCATTTCCTTTTCCATTAGTTAAGGCTTCTAAAATTTCTCCCCCTTTATTTAAAATTTTTAATTCTTTATTATTTTTATAAAATAAGGTGGGGCCACCTTCTGGCCCAAATGAGGAAGATAAAATATTTTTCAATTTTTTTAAAGAAATATCTTTAAATGATATTAGATTTTTTAAGTACAGTTTAACCATTTTATGCCGATTTAGCTTGCCTTTTCCCTTGTTTTATATATATAATAGCTATATGTAAAGTGAGTGTCAGATAGGGCAAGTAGCTCAGAGGATAGAGCACGTGGCTACGAACTACGGTGACGGGGGTTCAAATCCCTCCTTGCCCATTTCAACCTAAACTCAATTTGACAAAAGCTAAACTTAAGCAAATTAATAAGCTTAGCTCTTTGGGATGTCGCCAAGGGGTAAGGCAATGGACTTTGACTCCATCACCCGTAGGTTCAAATCCTACCATCCCAGTATTAAGTAAAATAATTTCAATGAAAGCTAGCATAGACATTATTCCTTCTTTAAATCCAAGCAGAATTGATTATATAAAACTAAGCAAAGCAAAAGATGGCAAAACTGGAACAGTAAGTCTTTTATTTGTTAAACCCAGCATTTTTAAAAAAAATATTTTTTATAATTATGACATAAAAATAGTTTCTTTAGTTTACCAAGGAAAAAAATTTTTAAGCCATTCCGTTGAAATTATTTTTAAAGGTGGAAAGCCTTTTGCTTTAAAAGCTATATTTGTTTTTCCAACAAAAGAAGAATATTTTGCTTTTTTCCAATTTTTAACTTCTTATTCTAATGAAAATAATTTAACTTACTTAAATAAAAATATTAATTAATATGCAATACAATTTTCCCAACTTTATTAAATCAAAAAATATAAACACTTATTCTTTAGCTGAGATCATTGATACTTTGAATAAGGCTGGTATAGAAGTTGAAGGCTCTTTTTTTGAAAAGAAAGAGTTCTATCTTGATGTCAAAATTCCGGCAAACCGTCCAGATTTAAAAATTTTTATTTATTTTCTTAAAGATATTCTTTTCAATTTAAACTTATCGCAAACAAAACAAAAAAGAAATTGGTTATTTTTAAAAAATAATTACTTTAAAATATTAAAAAAAAAAATAAAGTTACAAAAACACAAAATAACTTTTGAAAAATCAAACATAATAGATTTTGAAAAAAAACTTAATACTTTGCAAATAAAGTGGTTAACTAAAAGCAATAAAAACATTTTTAAATCTTCTAATTATTTAAGTGATATTTATGGTGACTTAACTTTTAAGCCCACGTCCACACACAATTTAATCCTTTATAATTTTAGAAAGTTATATCAAAATGTTAATCTTCCAATCTCTTTAAGCAAAAAGAGAAAAAGTTCAACTTCTAGGAATATTTTACAGTTTAATAAGCTATTTTTAAGCAAAATTTTGGGAGAAGAAAATTCTAAGCTTGATGTTTTTAAGGCTTTACCTTTTGCTCTTATAAATGAAAACAAGGAAAATTTCTATTTTTCAATTCCTTCAATTAGAGAAGACTTAAGTAGAGAAATTGATTTAATAGAAGAATATTGTAAAAAGCTAAAATATGAAAATTTTAAGTTTAATTATCCTTGCCTTGGTCTAACTAAATTAAATAAAAAAAGAACAATTATCGCTTTAATTAAAAGTTTCTTTATTAACTTAAATTATAGCGAAGTTATGACAAATTCATTAGTAACAGGTTCAGCTTTTACAAATGTGTTTTTAGTTAATCCCTTAAATAAAGAAGTAGAAAGTTTAAAGCAATCTTTTACTTTTAAACATTTAGAAATTTTTGAAAGTCTTAAAAATAAAGAGAAGACAAAAATTTTTGAAATTAGTCGGCTTTTTAAAAAAAGCCAAGGTAGAATAAAAGAAAATGATTTTCTTCAGTGCACTAAAATAGTTAACTCAAACTCAGAGAATTTTATGCCTTTATGGATTGAAACAAAAAATGATTTTGATTCTTTTTTTGATTATTTTAATCTTAGCAAAAAAATTAATGCCTTTGTGGATAGAAATTGGCTTAGTAAAGAGAATTGTATTTTATATCAAATCAATAACAAAACAATTGCAAGATTATTGGCTTTTAAAAACGAAGATAGTCCTCAAAAAGCTTTTATTTTTATTTTTCAATTACATTTAAACAATTTTTTAGAAATTTTGAATCAACCAAAAACACAAAAAATTAAGGAAATTTCAAAATACCCTGAAATGCAAAAAGATCTTTCCTTTACATGCGAAAAAGAAATAAACTTATTAAAGCTAAAAAAAGAAATTTTAGAAACTTACACAAAGGTTAAAACAATTAGTTTTTTCGATGTATATCTAAAAAAAGAAATAATTAAATTAGGCATTAGATTTAAGTTCCAGTCTTTTGAGAAAACTTTAACTAATCAAGAAATTGAAAAAGAAATTCAAAATATAAATCAAACATTATATAAAAATTATAATTTAAACTTTTTGCCTTAAACATTTAAACGAGAAATGAAAAAATTGCGCTAATAAAGCCGATAATTATTAATTATACTTAGCGCTGTCAATGACAGTAATATAAATCAATATAAATTAATTAATACAAAATATTAAAAACTATTTTTATTACACATGCATTTAAAAAAAATTAATATAAGATTACGTCTACCACTAAACTTTGCGGCTGGTTCCCTTATACCATACAAGAGGTGGTTTTTCTTGTCGCGAAAGACCACTGCGCTGAGAGCTTTAAGCGCAAATGATGAAGTTTCAAAAAAGTATGAACAAAGTTTTGGTCTACAAAGCTTCTTAATTCAAATTACTAAAAGAAAAGAAAACCGATCTTGGATGGGATGGCTCTTTTCATTCTTTTCTGCTCCAAAAAATGAAAAAGAAGACAAAAAAGAAAAAGACAAAAGTACTCCTCCTGCTAATCCAGCTGAAAATGTAAATAGCGAGTTATACAATTTTGTAGAAGTTGATGACAGACCAGAAAAAGTTCAAAAAGACGAAAAACAAAAAGACGAAATAACTACTCCTGAAGAAGAAACACAAGAAGATGAAAGTGATTCTAATGAACAACAAGATGGTGAGGGATTAGGATTAGGCTTTAAAGGTCCAGCTTTAGAAGCTTTTGGTACTGACTTAACAGAGTTAGCTTCTCAAGGCAGAATAGATGAATGCTTTGGACGAGAAAAAGAGCTATTAGAAATGATGGAAATTTTAGTTCGACGCCAAAAAAATAATCCTGTTTTAGTAGGTGATGCTGGAGTTGGGAAAACAGCTATAATTGAATTGTTTGCTAATCGTATTGTTGCAAATTTAGTTCCTTTTGTTTTAGAGGGAAGAAAGTTAATTAGCGTAGATTTAGGTAGAATGGTGGCAGGTGCCAGATATCGAGGTGAATTTGAGTTAAGGTTACAAAAACTATTAGATGAAGTATTAGCGCAACCAAACGTTATTGTTTTCATTGATGAAATTCATAATATAGGCGGCGCTGGTTCAGCAGAAGGCTCATTGGATGCGGCTAACATGCTAAAACCCGTTTTATCTAGAAGTGGTTTTCAATGTATTGGAGCAACTACTGTAAAAGAATACGAAAAAATCGAAAAGGATCCTGCATTAAATAGAAGGTTTCAGCCAATTAAGGTAAATGAACCATCTATTCAGGACACTATTAACATTCTTTTTGGCTTAAGACCGAATTTAGAAGGCTTTCATAATGTTGAAATTACACCAGGGGCTTTAAAATCGGCCGCAGAACTATCCTCAAGGTATATTTATGATCGCTTTTTGCCAGATAAAGCTATTGATTTAGTTGATCGAGCTGCAGCAAAAGAAGTTATTAAGGCCACAAATATTAAAGAAGGATCTGTTATGTCTGCCTTAGTTAATAGTGGCTTAAACAAAATTGGCTCCCTTAAGTTAGAAGCTTTTAGGCGTGGAGATGTTGCTTCTCAATATCTTTTACAAGAAGTTGAAAATGCTTATAGAAATTTTTTACTGCGTTGGGTGCACGTTCCTAAAGATATTCCAGAAAATAACGAAAATATTAAGCCTTCTGAAAAACCATTAGGTCCAATGGGTGAGGAATTTATTGAGGAAATGAAAATGAGAGTGCTTGCTCAAGTAGATAAGTTACTCTTTGCCTCTATTAAGCCAAGAAAAAAAACTAAAAAAGTTTTCAAATCTAAAAATTTATCTAAGCAAAAAAATCAAGAAATTGTAAATCAAATTTTTTCTATTATAAAGCAAAAATCTTTTAACGAATTGCCATTAAGTCTTTATAGAGTCAGTCTTTTATTATTTAAATTTGCTATTCTTATAAAGTCTAAAGGAATAAAAGGTGCAAAACTTAGAAAACATGTTAATAAAGCCTTAATTGACTTAAAAGTTTTCAATTATATATTCCAAAAGATTGAATTTTCAAGCAATTTAACGTACTCAAATAAATTAAGTGTTAATTTAGAAAAAGATTTTTATATTTTAGATTTTGAAGAAAGTGAAGAATCTTTTGAAGGCTTAAGTCAATTAGAAGAAAATCGTCTTTTAACTTTGCGTAAGTTTACTAAAACCTTAAAGCCTGTTCTACGAGAAGGTGCTCTTAACAGTCTTGCTAAAGCATCTGAGCTTGCTTTTACCGAACAAGAATTATCAGCAATTTATGCTTTATTAGGAGATTCAAGAGGCAAAGATTTTTTACCCAATTTAAAGGATGCAAGATTATTAAAAATTGCTAAAGAAACAGGAGATTTTACCGGAATTAAGCGTAAGGTTAGCCATGATCAAATTGCAACTTTAATCTCAAGCATGACAGGAATTCCTGTACAATCTATTTCTAATGAGGAATCTGAAAAATTAGTTAACTTAGAAAATATATTACATCAACGTGTAATTGGCCAAGAGGAAGCAATCGGTGCCATAGCAAGGGCTATAAGAAGATCACGCTTAGGTATTCAAAACCCTAACCGTCCAATAGCAAGTTTTTTCTTTTGTGGTCCAACTGGGGTTGGTAAAACAGAAGTGTGTAAAGCTTTAGCAGCTCATATGTTTGGATCCGAAAATGATATGATTAGGTTTGATATGTCAGAATTTATGGAAAAATTTAGTATATCAAGATTAATTGGTTCACCTCCTGGTTATGTTGGTTATGATGAGGGTGGACAATTAACAGATGGAGTTCGACGCAAGCCTTACTCTGTAGTTTTATTTGATGAAATAGAAAAAGCTCATCCTGATGTTTTAAATATATTACTTCAAATATTAGAAGATGGCCGACTTACTGATAGTCAAAAAAGACTAGTTCCTTTTGATAATACTGTAATAATAATGACATCTAACGCGGCAGCGGAAGATATTCAACAAATTATAAGAAAACAAAGACACGAAAAGAAATTAGCAACTGCTCTTATACCGGAAAAAGCAAACTCTTCTGATTCCAAAGAAGAAAATAATCTTGAGGAGTCTTCAAATGAAATTACTTATAAAGATGAGTATGCAGGGGTAATTAAGTTCTTTAAATCTCCTGTGGAATCAAGTTATTTTGGTGACCTTAGAGGCCAAATTTCTGTTGAATTCCAAAAATCATTTAGACAATATTTAGAATATAAAAATACTCAAAGAAAAGCCAAAGGTTTAGCTGAAGAAGAAATAGAAAAAGCTAATCTTGAAGAAAATATGAAGGAATTAAAATCTGCCGTTTTAAATAGATTAACAACTATGTTCTTACCGGAGTTTTTAAATCGTTTGGATGATATTATTATTTTCCAACCTTTAAAACCAGAAGAGCTTCGTAAAATTTGCAATATAATGGTTAATCAAGTTGTTACAAGATTAAGCAAAAAAGAAGTTACTATACGCGTTGATGAAAAGGTTAAAGTTAAATTAACAAGAGAAGGGTATAATCCAGTTTTTGGTGCTCGACCTTTAAGAAGATTGGTTACAAAGTATGTAGAAGATTTAATCTCTGAAAGCTTATTAAAAAGTAAATTGCCTATTCCAGGTCAGAGCATTGAAATTTATTTAAATGAAGTTGATGAAGTTGTTGCAAGACAACCTAAAGAAATTTCTATTCAAAAGGAGTCTCCTATTAAACTTATAGAAGAAACATCAACAATATTTACAGAAGAAGTAATCGAAACAGAAGTAAAAAAGAGCTTTAAACTTCCAAAATCAAGCACTAAAGAACTAAGAGAAAAAATATCTAAACAAAAAAGTTTAGAAAAAGCTTTTGTTTAAAATAAAAAAAATAGTATCTCAATTAGAACATTGGGATACTTATAACTAAAAGGTTAAACTTTACATAATATCAAAAAATATAATATAAATTGCGCCTTTTTAAAATAATTTGTTTTCACAGAGCTACTTCTAGCTGCGAATCTTTAATAAAGCAATAAAGACAAAATTTGTTCACTTATTTAAGTGATTAATCTAGCCAAACAATACTATTATTATTAAACTAACAAAAATAAAAAGTTTTTTAGACTTTTTCCATAAGGTAAAGAAAGCTTTAACTTGACAATATCTGCATTGTATTTTGTATAATTGATGATGTAGTTAATTAGAGCCGAGATAGCTCAGTTGGTAGAGCAGTGGATTGAAGATCCTCGTGTCACCAGTTCAAATCTGGTTCTTGGCAATATTAAATAAGCGTCTTTAGTTCAGTTGGTAGAACGCAGGTCTCCAAAACCTGATGTCGTGGGTTCAAGTCCTCCAAGGCGCGCTTTGTTTGATTGTGATAGGTAAAAACTCTAACACATTACATTTAAGAACATAAAGATTATTTTTAATAATGGCAAAAAAAATTAAAGCTTTTGTTAAGTTAGCTTTACCAGCAGGAAAAGCAAACCCAGCTCCTCCAGTAGGACCTGCTTTAGGACAACATGGTGTTAACATTGCAGCCTTTTGTAAAGAATACAATGCTAAAACAATAGATAAAATGGGTTTTATTGTTCCTGTTAAAATTACAGTTTATGAAGATAAATCATATACTTTTATATTAAAATCATCTCCAGCATCTACTCTTTTATTAAAATATGCAAACGCTAAAAAAGGTGCTGCTCAACCAAATCGAGAAAATATTGGAAGTGTAACTTTAGGCCAAGTTAAAGAAATCGCGAGTTTAAAACTTAATGATTTAAATACAAATGACTTAGAAAAAGCTGTTGAAATTATTAAAGGAACAGCAAAAAACATGGGAATAAAAATTAATAATGATTAAGAGCTTATGAAAAAAGAAACAAAACGTATCAAACAACTAAAAAGTTTAATTCAGCCAAAAAGCTATTCATATGTGGAAGCCCTTCAATTAGTTAAACAACTTGCTAAAGCAAAATTTAATGAATCTGTTGAAGCTCATATTGCTTTAAACCTTGACACTAAATATGCAAGTCAACAATTACGTGTAAGTTTATCCTTACCTCAT
>JACCEA010104801.1_pt1 | contig 10866 bp, 11 predicted proteins | sample 7449851 | NCBI WGS metagenome assembly JACCEA01 (sample SAMN15323453, study PRJNA562643) | freshwater metagenome | isolation source: river surface water | place: USA:Blue River Watershed | collected 2017-08-18 | reverse complement strand
CCTGGTTGGGCCCAAAAGCCCTGTAATTGACGCTCATCTTTACCGTCTTTGATGGCAGATGGATTCACCCATGCGTTGATGGATTGACCGGAAGAGCGCAGCGTCAGGCCCACCAAGTTGCCTTTGTCGTCTAAGCCAGCCTTCAGGTGGCACTGTGAAACGGGGCGGTAGTAATCGTGCGCTTGGTCTTCCTCTCGGGTCCAAATCATTTTGATGGGCGTGCCAGGAAACTGCTTGGCAATTTTGACCGCTTTTGCCACGTAATCTTGCTGGCCACCTTTGCGGCCAAAGGCGCCACCCAAATCAGTGACAAATACATCACATTTGTCTAGCGGCAATCCTGCTGTTTCGGCCAGCACTGCCAAAGAGGCTTCAGCATTTTGAGTGGGAACCCAAACTTCAGCCTTGTCTGTGGTCCAACGTGCCGTGCAATTCATGGGCTCCATGGGTGCATGTGACAAGAAGGGCGTGCTGTAAGTGGCTTCGACTTTCTTGAAGGCATTGGCAACTGCGTTAACGGCATCACCTTCGTTGCGACCCGCAAAATCGCCACGTGCTGTGAGGCCTTCGCGCACGTGCTCAGCAATCATGGCGCTGTTGACTTTGGCATTGGGACCTTCATCCCAAACGATGGAAAGCTGAGCCAAAGCATTTTTGGCGCGCCACCACGTGTCGGCCACGACAGCGACTGTGGAGGCATCCACCCGAACAACAGCTTTCACGCCGCGCAGTGTTTTGACCTTGCTGTCGTCAAAGCTGACAAGCTTGCCACCAAACACGGGGCAATCCATCACGGACGCACACAACATACCGTCCATCTTCAGATCGATGCCATAGATTTGCTTGCCATTGATCTTGTTGGCAGAGTCCAAACGTTTGACTGATTTACCTGCAATTTTCCAAGACCTTGGGTCTTTCAAAACCACGGCTTTCATATCTGGCACTGGCAACTTGGAAGCAGCTGCGGCAACTTTGCCGTAACTTGTTTTGCGACCCGATGCGGCATGCGTGATGATGCTGTTAGAGGTTGTCAGCTCTGATGCGGGAACATTCCACTCATTGGCTGCTGCTTGCACCAGCATCAAACGCGCAACTGCGCCGCCGCGGCGCACGTAATCTTGTGAGCCACGAATACCACGGCTGCCGCCAGTACTCATGTCGCCCCAAGCGCGCTTGCGTTTTAAATTCTGTCCTGGTGTTGGTGACTCTGTGGTGATCTTGGACCAATCACACTCTAATTCTTCAGCCACCAATTGGGCCAAGCCTGTGCGAGTCCCCTGCCCCATCTCGGAACGGACCACGCGAACAACACACGTATCGTCAGGCTTCACAACCACCCAAATACCCACTTCTGGTGCCGCGTCGGTGCTTTGTGCCAAAGCGTCAGTCGTTGTTAGAAGGTTAAGACCCAAAGCCAGACCACCACTTGCCATGGCAGAGGTGCCGACCAAAAAACTGCGGCGAGAAATTTGCGCTGGAGATGTTTGAATTTGATTCATGTTTTTTCTCCTCAAACTTTAATTTGTTGCACCAAGGCGGCCACTTCACCGCTGTCTGACTTGGCCAGTTTCTTGGTACCCGCTGCCACATGAATGGCCTCACGAATACGCTGATAGGTACCGCAACGGCAAATGTTGGTCATGGCCTGATCAATGTCTTTGTCAGTAGGCTTTGCTTTGGCTTTGAGCAAGGAAACAGCAGCCATGATTTGCCCAGATTGGCAATAGCCACACTGTGGAACGTCAACATCAGTCCAAGCTTTTTGCACAGGGTGATTGCTGTTTTGAGAGAGCCCTTCAATGGTGGTAATTTTGCGTCCAACCATGCTGGAGCCTGTCACCACACAAGAGCGAATAGCTTGTCCATCAACGTGCACCGTGCAGGCACCACACTGGGCAATGCCGCAGCCAAATTTTGTACCCGTCAAACCGACAACTTCGCGAATGACCCACAGCAGCGGCATTTCGGGTTCAGCGTCAATTTTTTGGACTTTGCCGTTCACATTGAGGGAATACATGCATGACTCCTAGGTTGAAAAGTGATTCAGTTAATGAAGCATTCTGCTGTTTTCTTGCAAACCGTGCTTCATGGTCACTTGAGTTTTTTTCACAAAAAAAAGGAGGCCAAAGCCTCCTCAAGGGTTTACACCCATTTCAATCGTTAGCTGTATCAGGCGGGTTTTAAAAAACTTCTGTGTCCACTTCCGAATTGGCCTGCGCGTTGTAACGGCTGCCTTGCACAGTGTTTTGGTTGACAAGCGCTTCAAGCTTGCTGAGAAGCTCAGTACTGAGCTGCACATTGGTTGCCCCCAAATCGTCTAACAAATGCTGTTCGCTTGTGGTACCTGGGATAGGAATGATGTGCGGCGCTTTGTGGAGCAACCAAGCCAAGGCCAGTTGGGCTGGTGAACACGATGCCTCGTTGGCCAACTGCACATAAGGCGCAAAGAGTTTGAAATTGGCGGCATAGTTTTCGGGTGTGAAACGCGGCATCGATTTGCGAATGTCTTTGGCATCCAGAGCTTGAATGTCCAAGGGACCACACAAGAAGCCGCGGGCCACCGGACTGAAGGCCACAAAGGTGGTGCCCAATTCCTGGCAAGCCTTGAGCACCGCAATCTCTGGATTGCGCGTCCACAATGAATATTCAGTTTGAACCGCCGTGATAGGGTGTACCGCGTGAGCTTTGCGCAATGTGCTGGCCGATACTTCGGACAAACCGATGCTTTGAATTTTGCCTTGGCGCACCAAATCACTGAGTGCGCCAACGCTGTCTTCAATGGGAATTTTTTTATCCCAGCGATGCAGATAATACAAATCGATCACATCGGTTTGCAAGCGCTTCAAGGCGTCTTCGCAGGTTTTGCGGATGGTTTCGGGGCGACCGTCTATGACCCTCACCAATTTGCCATCGCCGTTGACGTCAACGCCGGTCATGCCGCATTTGCTGGCCAACGTAAACTTTTGGCGATGCGACTTCAGGACTTTGCCTACCAGTGTTTCGTTGGCGCCAAAGCCATAAAGGGCCGCTGTGTCAAAGAATGTGACGCCAGCATCTAAAGCTGTCAGCAAAACCTTTTCGGCTTGCGCTTCTGAAACAGGTGCGCCATAGGCATGGCTCAAATTCATACAGCCCAAACCAATTTCACTGACTTGGAATTGTCCGAGTTTTCTATTTTTCATTCATTCACCTTGTGGAAATTTTTGGCCCAAGCGGGCAAAGGCGCAGACCGGTGCAACACGTCTTGATGTAACCAAGTGGCGCTTTTACGTGCGCGCTCGGCCACAGTTTCAAGGGGTAACTGTTGATAGTCGTCATTGAAGACCTCAAAGCTGTAGTCGCCACGATAACCGATTCGCTCTAATCTGAGAACCAAGTCTGCCAGTTGCTCGCTGTGCACGCCCTCCCCCGGAAAAACGCGAAAGGTCCTTGCTGTGGTCATGCGTTCTTCAAAGGAAGGCGTTTCATGCCACATGAAATCGGACAACTGTGCCAAGTAAATGCGATCGGGATCAATGTCCTCTATGGCATCAAGTGGCGTTTTAGCGGCAAATATATGAAAGGAATCAATGCCAATGCCTAGGTTAGGACAATCTGCACGGCACACCACATCCCAACTGCTTGTAAATTCGTTAATTGTTCGGCCCCAAGACAGTCCCTCATAGGCCACCTTGATGCCCAAAGGAATGGCCATCATGGCCAGCTTCTTCAGGTCTTTTGCAATCAGATCTAGATCGTCTGTTGCATGGCGCGAGGTTGATGAACAGGCCAACAAAACTTTGCTGCCGGTGGCCGCGCACATTTCAAGCATGGACTTGGCAATGTCAACTTTGTAGCTGTGCAAGTGCCCTGACAAGCCCTCAAAGTCTCTGAGCACTTGGAAACCTGTAGGACGCAAGCCACTGTTTTGCACAGCTTTGACCGCAGCTTTGACGCCACCGGGGTGTCCTACCAAATCGCGCGCCATGAGCATGACCTGTGAGAAACCCACACTTTTCATGGCATCCAACTTGGCCTCGAGCGAGCCCGCCATGGTGATGGTGTCCATGCCATATCCGTCGAGCATATTCATGACAGATCCTTAAGCAACCAGGTGAACCAGCTCAAACGACACCGAGCCCAATGCACTGCGCGTTAAAGCGCCCCGGTCTTCAGGGTGCAATTCTTTAGACTCTACAAATTCAACCCCATTGGCCTTCAGTGTTTTGACTGCCTGCGCCACGTCTTTGACACCAAAGCCTATGCGCTTTAAGGACTCGGGTGCATCATCACCCTCCATCCAAGGATCGGGCTCAATCAATTGCCAAAGAAACTGACCGCACGGGCTTTTCATCAATTTGCCTTTAGGCAAAATACCGAAACGCTCTTCGTCTGGGATAACGCTGAAGTCAAACATGTGTTCGTAATAGGCCATCCAATCTTCACTGCGTGACGCACCGATGTACTGCACCACACCAAAGTAACTCATACCCTCTACGGCAGCAGGATGCTGGTCAACGGTTGGAATGGGTTTGAAGTCAATGTCGTAAATCGAAAACTCTTGCCAACGATCGACAAAGTAATAACGCGTACCACCAGGGCCATGAATGGCGGGAATGTGCAACTCCATGGCTTGTGCATGGCTTGCCACAGACCAGGCACCCAAATCGATACAACGGGTGTGTGCCTTGAGTGCATCTTGGACCCGAAAAGCAACTGCAGAAATTTCAGCTTGGCCATCAGCAGTGGCGCTTACGCGTGCATCATCAGGGTTGGCATTGACGACCAAGTTCATACCACCTTGACGGTACAGGGTCACTTCGCGCGAACGATGACGGGCAATGGGCCGAAACCCCATAGCCTCTAAAACTTGGCCTAAGGCTTGTGGGCGATTGGTGGCGTACTCAATGAACTCAATGCCTTGAATGCCCAAGCGATTGGGCATTTCTGGGACGTCTTCACGATCGGTTGTGCGTAAATTCATGGCTCACTCCAAACTAAAATTTTCAGCCCAAACGGGCTACGCTGCGCAAAACTTCTGCTGTCGTTGTCTTGAAGCCGAAGTACTCTAGGTAGGCTGGAATTTGCTCAAACAACATGTCTGAGCCTACTTGAACTCGGCATCCTCTTTTTTGTGCAGCCAGCAGGAACGCTGTCATCTCAGTGCGCATAACCACTTCACCAACAAACGTATCGGGAGAAATTCTAGAAACATCTATTGGCAATGGATCGCCCTCGTTCATGCCCATGGGTGTGGCGTTGACCACCAGATCGTGCCCCTCTGGATCGTTTGAACCCGTGGACACCTGAATCTTAGGATACTCAAGCTTGAGTCGCTGTGCCAAATCTTCACATGATTGCATGTTGACATCGAAGAGGCTAATGGCCTTGATATTTTCGGCCGCTAAAGAAGCTGCGATGGCCGAACCCACGCCACCGGTCCCCACGACCAAGACACGCTTGTCCGTCAGAGCAAAACCTTTTCTTTGGACACCGCGCACAAAGCCAGCACCATCAAACATGTCACCGACCAAGCGACCGTGTTGATCCAACTTGACAGCATTGCAGGCACCAGCCACTTTGACGGTGGATGTCACATCGTCAAGCAATGCCAAGGTTGTCACTTTGTGCGGCATGGTGATCAAAGCCCCACGAATGTTGGTCAACTGAAAGACAGACTTTAAAAATGCAGGGTAATGTTCAGCCTTGCAACCCATGGGAACAACCAAGGCATTGATGCCCTCTTTTTCAAAGTAAGGGTTGTAAATCGATGGCGATTTAAAACTGTGCGTTGGATAGCCGATGTGGGCGATCAGCTCTGTGTTGCCGTCAATGTTCATGTTCTCAAAATAAAAAAGCGAAGCCTTAAGACACGCTTAAAGGCTTCGCGTTGTAGCGATGTCAAAGGCCTTGCGACAGACCCTGTTCATCTCAAGTTACTTGCGCAACTTGGCCAATTCAGCTTGCAACTCAGCCACGGTTGCAGCAATGGGTTCACCATGCTTTGCAATCACGGGCTTCATTTTTTCACGCAGCGCTGCCATTTCGGCGGCTGGCAATGTGGTGATCTGCATGCCGTTTTTCTTCAAGTTTTCAGTAATGCTGGCCACTTGGTTGCGAGACTGTGCGCGTTGAAACTTGACAGACTCAGCCAAGGCTTCTTCTATGATTTTCTTTTCTGCTGCAGACAAGGTGTCATAGAATTTTTTGCTGATCAGCACAGACTGTGGGTTGTACTGATGGTTGGTCATGACCAAATGCTTTTGCACTTCGTACAACTTGGCGGAGTTGATGGTGGCAACCGGATTTTCTTGTCCGTCAACCGCTTTTTGCTCCAAAGCTGCGTACAACTCTGGGAAAGGCAGTGGTGTGGGGTTGGCACCCAAAGCTTTGACCCAATCCACGTTGATGGGGTTGGGGATGACGCGCAACTTCAAGCCTTCAATGTCGGCCAACTTGTTGATGGGGCGCTTGCCATTGGACATGTTGCGAAAGCCAAGTTCGTAGTAACCCAAACCTACGATGCCTTTTTCCAACAATTTGTCGTGCATTTTTTTACCAAATGCACCGTCAACCACCGCGTCAGCTTCTTTTTCGTTGGCAAACATGAAGGGGAAGTCAAACACCGCAAAGTCTTTGACTTGGCTGGCCAAAATGCCGGAGTTCAATGAAACCATTTCCAAAGAACCGCCCTGCACTGCCGACACGTTGGCTTGGTCATTGCCCAATGCGCCACCTGGGAACACATTGACCTTGAGCTTGCCGCCCGATTTGCTCTCTACCACTTCTTTGAATTTTTCCATGCCCAAAATAATGGGATGGCCCGCAGAGTTTTGGTTGGCAAACTTGATGGTTTTCTCTTGTGCAGAGGCCATGCCCATAGCAGCCATGGCAAGCGTTGCCAAAACAGTCTTGATAAAAACACGTTTCATGTCAGTGTCTCCTGATGAAATTGATGGTCGTACGCCGAACAAGGATTCCACTGCCTGGCGTACCCGGACAGACTGTGGAAAGAAAAAATCAATAAAACCAACGCGCTGGCACCATGACCAAGGCTGGAAAAGCAACCATTGCAAACATGATGGCAAACTGGGCGATCATGAAAGGCATAACGCCCCGCGTCACTTCGTCCATGCTCACTTTGCCGACGCCAGCTACGGCATTCAGCACCGTGCCCACTGGCGGTGTAATCAAACCAATAGCGTTGTTGATGATGAACAACACGCCGAAGTAAACCGGGTCAATGCCTGCAGCCTTCACCACTGGCATCAGAACGGGCGTCAACAACAAGATGGTGGGTGTCATGTCCAAAGCGGTACCCACAATGATGGTGATGATCATGATGGTCAGCATCAACAAACGTGGACTGTCCAGCAAGGGTTGCAGCAAAGAAATGAGCTGTGCTGGCAAATTGGCCACTGTGATCAACCAAGCTGAAACCATGGCGGCTGCCACCAAGAACATCACAATGGCGCTGGTTTTAGCCGCAGCAACAAACAAAGGAAAGACTGACTTAAGGTTCAGTTCCTTGTAAACAAACACAGAAATCAACAGGGCATAAACTGCCGCAACCACAGCCGCCTCGGTAGGTGTGAAGACACCGAACTTCAAGCCAAAGACCACAATCAATGGCATCACCAATGCCCACGTTGCCTCGCGCATGGCAACGCCAATTTCTTTCATCGATTTGCGTGGTGGCACTGACACCATTTCACTGCGTGCAAGCCACCACCAAGTGACCCATAAGGCCGCACCCAACATGATGCCCGGAACAATGCCCGCCATGAAAAGTTTTGAAATTGAAACGTTGCCAGCCACACCAAAAATAACAAAGCCAATGCTGGGAGGAATGACTGGGGCAATGATGCCCGCAGAGGCAATCAAGCCTGCAGAGCGCGCACGGTCATGACCGGCTGCCACCATCATGGGCAATAGCAAAGATGCCAAAGCGGCAGCATCGGCCACAGCAGAACCAGACAAAGCCGCCATGATGACAGCAGCCATGATGGTGACATAGCCCAGACCGCCTTTGATGTGGCCCACACAGGCCATCGCAAAATTGACGATGCGCCTTGAGAGTCCACCCGCATTCATGATTTCGCCAGCCAACATGAAAAAAGGCACGGCAAGAAGCGGAAAACTGTTGGAGCCTTCAATCAGGTTTTGCGCCAAGATTTGCGCATCAAACATGTTGAGATGAACCATCAAGGCCACGCCACACAAAAGCAGTGAAAAAGCAATGGGCACACCCAAGGCCATGGCACCCAACAAAGAAATAACGAATACAGCGATGGTCATTGAATGTCTCTTTTGAAAGGCTTAGCGTGATTCGCCGTGCGCTTTGTCTTCTGACTCTTGGAACATCACAAGCGCACCATCCTTTGTTTGACCTGTGATCAATTTAAAGAAATCAAATGCAATCAGCAGACCGCCAAGGACCGCAAAGATGATGCCGGGAAAGTAAACCCAGCTAAGGGACACTTCCATGACTGCACTGGTACTTGTCCAATTGATCACAGCCTGCTCGTAGGCCCCTTTAAAAAGAAGAACACAGACAAACATCATCAGCAGTTGAGACACACCCATGCAGATTTTTTTGCCCACAGAACCCAGACGCCCTACCAGCATGTCTGTGCCCAGATGCTCGTGAGTACGCAAGGCCACGATGGCCCCCATGAACGTCATCCACACAAACAACCACCGACTGAGTTCTTCAGACAGCGTGATGCCCGAGTTAAAGCCGTAACGTAGGAATACATTGCCAAATACCAAGACCACCATGCCAGCCATGCAAGCTGCAATGAGGTACTCGATACCTTTGCATGTGATGTCGAAGAAACGGGTCATCCAAAAATTCCTGGAATTTAGAGCACAAACCATAATGTACGAACTAGTTAGTTTTTAAGTATCCGTAAAAACCCTAGACCTCATGGCACATGTCCGGCTAGCTGATATAAAAAAATGAAATACCTGAATTCGTACGTTTTCTTTAAAGACAAACGTAGCTCATGAGCATGTCAACCACTTGGGTTTTCTTCAAGGTCTGCGCTTTGCCTTGAGGTGTTTTGCCTTTGAAAATCAAACCAAAGGTGTGCTGGTTGGACACATTGAAAAAGGTCAATGCCGAAATTGCTGAGTGAATTTCTAAAGGTGTCAGACTTTTCTTGAAGACGCCCTTCTTCAGGCCACGGGTGTACAAATCTTGGATGGTCTGCAAAGCAGAACCGTTCAGCTTTTGAATTTCATTGCTTTGGGCCAAATATTCACCACGCTGCACGTTCTCGCTCATGACCAATCGAATGAACTCTTCGTTGCTTTGGTGATGGTCGTAGGTGAATTCAACCAAACGCTTCAGAGCCTCGACGGGCTCGAGGTCGCTAAGATGAAGGTCAGCTTCAATTTGCCTCATCCGCCCGTAAGCGGCCTCCAACACCGCCACATACAAGCCTTCTTTGCTACCGAAATAGTAGTAAATCATGCGCTTGCTGGTGCGAGTGGCCGCTGCGATTTCGTCAATACGAGCACCAGCAAGACCTTTGGCCGCAAACTCTTTGGTCGCCACGCTCAAGATTTCGGACATGGTCCGCTCAGGGTCGTTGGTTCGACTTGTGCTGCTGGTTTTGCGAGGGGATGAAGAAACAGATGTCATCATTTGATAAATGTACTACTTGGTTAATTATCAAATGAAAAGCCAAGGATCGTCAACAGGCCCTCTCTTTTCAAGATGAGAGCCTGACCGAGTCAATCAGGCGCTTAGCTGCAACTCTAAGTTGTGCAAAACTTTGTAGCAGGGTAAAACCTGCGCCACGCTAGAGTTGGGCTCTCGTCCCTCCTTGATGGCTGCAAAGAACTCTCGGTCTTGCAACTCAATGCCGTTCATGGACACATCGACGTTGGACACGTCGATTTGCTCTTCTTTGCCTGTGTACAAATCGTCGTAACGGGCAAGGTATGTGCCTGTGTCGCCGATGTAACGGAAATAGGTGCCCAGCGGCCCATCGTTGTTGAATGACAAACTCAAAGTACAAATGGCGCCGTTGGCCGCCTGCAACTGGATGCTCATGTCCATGGCAATACCAAGGCTTGGGTGAATAGGACCTTGCACCGCATTGGCTTTCACAATGGGACTCCCTGCCTGATAAGCAAACAGATCAACAGTGTGAGCCGCATGGTGCCACAGCAAATGATCGGTCCAACTGCGGGCTTGGCCCAGTGCATTCATGTTCGTTCGACGGAAGAAGTAGGTCTGCACATCCAATTGCTGAATATTAAACTCGCCCGCTTTGATTTTTTTGTTAACCCATTGGTGACTCGGATTGAAACGACGGGTATGGCCACACATGGCAACCTTGCCAGACTCTTTGGACAATCGCACAACTTCTTCTGCATCTTTCCAGCTGTCAGCCAAAGGAATTTCGACTTGAACGTGCTTGCCCGCTTTCAAGCAAGCAATAGACTGTGACGCGTGCATTTGTGTTGGCGTACACAAAATCACAGCATCAACTTCAGGCAATGCCAAGCTATCAGCCAGGTTGGTGGTGACATGTGCAATGCCATATTTGTCGGCCACTTCTTTGGTTTTGTCGAATTCACGGCCAATCAGTGAAACCACTTCAACGCCATCAATGTTTTTGATGCCATCCAGGTGTTTGATACCAAAAGCACCGGCGCCAGCCAGTGCAACTTTGATTGTTTTAGACATGCTGTATTCCTCTGTTCAAAATTTATTCTCTAGAATCAAATGACCCACTGCGGTGTTAGAAGCAGGCACGTGATAGAAGCGCTGTTTGAGCTCAGGTGCTTTGCCGCCCGTTACATCGTTCATGGCGCCACGAGCAATTAACCACATCACCAATTCAATGCCTTCGCTACCTGCTTCGCGCACAT